>Ga0206998_1020_pt1 | contig 43799 bp, 48 predicted proteins | sample Alteio_BWMinCont_FD_153309 | JGI IMG/M metagenome (GOLD analysis project Ga0206998, IMG submission 153309) | Enriched cells from forest soil in Barre Woods Harvard Forest LTER site, Petersham, Massachusetts, United States -... | ecosystem: Environmental > Terrestrial > Soil > Temperate forest >... | reverse complement strand
ACCCATCAAGGCCAGCGATGCACGCTAACGTAGTGCTTTTTGCTTCCACTTTCCCGATACCGGGAATCAGCGTCCTAACGCGCACCCGCACGATAGACGAGCTTCTAACCGACTTGCATCCCTTCGAGCCGGGTATCACCGGCCCCGGCGAGCTTCTCTTTAATACTCATCTGCTGATCCGCTTCGCGCGCGATTTAGGAGCGAGGCGGCGGGAGCTGTCTTATATGCGGGAGCGCCGAACGCTCATCTTCGCAGATTGGATCAATGAAGCCGTTTTTCGGCGCGCTTTCCTCACTCTTTCGAGTGGTAAGGCTTATACTGAGGTTGCAATTCGAGCCGTAACCCTTTGTGAAATATACGATTCGCCACTTGCGGAAAGGCTTCATCTCGCTATAATGGCGGGATGAAGAATTCCAGAGGTAATCTTTCCGAAGTCTTAAGGAAACGCGAAGAAGTCATAAATCGCATTCGCGAAAAAATGCCGTCTGAAGCTGACGCACTTGAAGCTCTCGATATGGCGGCCGCGGCGCTCGACGCCAATAGCCCGGCGATGCAAGCCGGCGAATACACAAACACACCGCGAGCCATTGATGCTCTTGTGGCCCACTTGACCAAGGCCGGCCGCCCGATGAAGCCCGGCCGCCTGGCGAAAGAGGTAGCATCCGCGGGATGGGCTCTCGGCGATCCGCTGGCCTATGCGAGACTTTGGGATGCGATCCGGTATCAATGCGACGGAGCGAAGAAGCCCCTAATAATGCGCCTGAAAGATGGAACGATTACCTTAGCCCCAGGAGCGCGGCCGGCGAAATCGGCCGCCTCTAACTCTAAGACGAAGTAACCCCCCATGCTTTACCCCTTCCCTCTTATAATTTTCTTCTTTCCCGCCGAGCGATCCGCCGCCCATCCGTTCAGCCTATTCATCACCCGCTGAAAAGTATCCCCGCCGCCCTCGATGATCGGCCTATCGTCGATGAGGTTTCCGTATTCCTGCGCGTCGAGCAGGATCGCCAGGCATGCGCGAGCGTGGCCGAGGTGATGCACGCCGGCGTCTGAAGATGCTTCCTCGCCCTCGAGCCAGGCGTCTAAATGCCGCTTGCAGGCGTCTACGTAAATCCTCGCGGATACCGCCTTGTCGCGCCAGTTGTAAGGCCCGTACTTATCGTTCCCGTCCATGAGCGCGCAAGCCTCGTGAGCGATTGCAACCGCCGGCACGGCCGAGAGGCTCACCTTTTTGGAGCCCGTAATATCCTTGGGATTTTGCGATGTGGCTTTCGACTTGACCATTTCCCTTCCGTAGTTGGCAGACAGACAGAAAACACTGGCCGGTGTCTGGCTTACTTGAAGACTCTTGCGAGTTGCACGAGATGAGCGCCGGCATCGAGCGCCCATCCGATAGCCTTAGCGAGCGCCAGGCCACCAAGGCCCATGAGAGCGAGCGCCTCGAGCCTGAGAATTCGCCTGTTGTGATTGCGGCGAGCTGTCTCGAGGCGAGGGATGCGGCCTTCTACGTTCTCCGCCTCATCATCGCCCATCAGCTTTGTAACGAAGACGCGAAACTCCGAGCGAAAATCAGATATTTCCTTTTGCAAAGCCTTTTCTTCGGACGGAGCCATCTAGAAGAATCCCCCAAGCGCTCCGCCTATCCTGATAAGCCAGTTGATTACTGTAACGAGAGGCTTCGGATGCGTCATCGCGTGTACTTCTTCTCTCACGTCCTTTGCGGTTGCGGCTAATTCCGCGGTTCCCTGGCTCACGTTGCGCAGCGATGAGGAGATATCCGGGTCCTTAACGAGCGCATCGCCATCTTTAAGCATCACGGCCGCGGCGCTCTCCACCGGATCGAGGCCGGCGATTGTCTCGCGCGTCTGATTGAGGATCGGCGCTATACCTGCCACGCTCTCGCGCGTGGCTTCGAGCACGCCGGTTGCACTCCTGGCCGTACCGGCTAGATCGCCGGACGTGGAGCGAAGCGAAACGAGAAGCGCGTCCGTATCGTCGAGCGCCCGCTCCGTCTTCTGAGTGAATAGCGGGAGCTGCTGCGAGATATACGCGCGCTCCTCGGCCGAAGCCTTGCGCGCTTCCATCGCCGTAAGGCCGGCCTCATACAGAACGCGGCCCGCGTCGTCCGCGTCTGCCTGAATGGATTTTTCGATTTGAACGGCGCGCCAGGCCACGAAGGCCAGCACCGAGAGTAAGGCGAGCGCGGCCACGCGCAAGAGCAGCCCGAAAATCAAGATTGCTTTACGCATGGCCGGCCTGATTACAGAGCTTTTTCGGCAGCGACGAAGGCCGCGGCCAGGGTTAAAACGTCATTCTTCACCTTGAGGAATGCGGCAAAGGCGGCGCTATCCACGGAGAAGTTAACGCCCTCCGAGCTGGCGGCCGCGGAGACTTCAGCGATAAAGCTCTCCGTGTCGGTTACGAATGCCTGAAGCTCGGCCTTCAGGTTCGGGTCAACCTCTTTCACCGTCGAGACGAAGGTTTTCGCCTTATCCTCGAGGCCGGCAATGAACTTCACGCCCTTTGCGAACGCGGAGCCCGCCTCGCCGAGCACCTTTACAACCGGATTTGTAGACATTTATTTCCCTTCCTCCGCTCCAGGGAGCTGGCTCTGCTTGAGATATGCGGCCGCGGCCTTTATGCCGTCGAACGCGGCGAGCTTGAGAATCAACCGCCATTGATCGGGAGCCATCGCCATACCCGAAATAACGCTCGCGAGCGCGGATATCACCGCAACCGCTAAGCCCTTCGCCCATGTGCGCCAGCTCTTCACGAGTGGGTTATCCCACGCCCGAGAGGAATCCGGCAAGATTCCTACAAGATTCCTGCCGTTGTGATTAAATTGCTGAGGAATGAAGAACGTGAACGACCTATTTACACTTGCAACGATTGCATTCTTTTGGGCCAAGGTTTTAACCGAGATAACCGGAAGACACGATTAACCAAAAACAAAGGCCGCCCCGAGAGAGGCGGCCTTTTTACTTTCAGCGGATCGCCCTAGTACGATACCCAATTCGTACCGTTGCATACCGCCGGCGTGTACGTTGTACCTCCGCCGGTAAGCGCTCCGAGGAAGGTTGGCGAGCTTCCGTCCGTCACGTCATAGCGCAGCCCCTTGTTACCAGATGAGCAGGCCGGCAAGCCGGAAACGGTAGACTGCGGGATGCTGAGCGCAATTGTCTGAATCGTGTTGTTTGCGCTCGGCGTTACGCTGATATCCGCGCCGGCAATTACGTTGTTTGCCGTGCTGATTGCCTGATAGCTGAAGTATCCGCCATTGGCCGAGTCTGCCTCCGCGGACGGGTTACAGGTTACGAGGACCGCTTGATTCTGCTTAGTTAGAGCAGTATTCGGCGGGTTATAAACCCCGTTGAGGTTGTCAACCGTTGGCGAGTTCACCGCTACAAGCGCCGAGTTTGAATCGGTCGAGACTTTGCGGATAAACCAGATATTTCCCGCCGGCGATATTGCGCCGTGGCATGTTGGCAGGCTTACCTTTGCATTGCCCGTGGTCGTATCCACATCTACAAACATGGACGAGCCGAGCGTGAGCGTAACCGTCTGCCCGCTTGTCACCAATTGCGGGTTTAGAACGTTGAGGTTATTCACCGGCAAGCTCTGCGGATTGTAATACTCAACCGTTGCGGTCCAAGTCTGATATCCGCCGGCCGTGTTTGTCGGCGCGCTCGGATTGCAAATTGCATGCACTCGAGAATACTGCGTCGTTAGAAATTTCGTGGTCGTGTTGAAAATCCCGTTGATGGCGTCGTTAACGGTATCCCCCGGCCTTATTTGGATATAGTTACTCGCCGAATAATCCATGTAGATATCGAATTCCGGCACGGGATTATTTGTTCCGCTAATCGCATGGCAGGCCGGCAGATTATAGGTGATAACACCGCCCGAAGTATTCGCGTGAATGATCCGCGGCGATGTGTAGCTCAGAGTGATAACGCCGGTTGTATCTAGCTCCTGGCCGCCATTGTTGAAATTGTTGATCGGCGTATTCTTTGGCAGGGTCAAGCCTGGCGCAGTGAGCCCCATCTGCCCGATGAAGTACGAGGCTAACTTCTGATCGCCGCAAGATGCGGAGCCCGAAGACCAATGCAACACGCTTGAGGCGTTCTGCGTGCATACCTCACCGTTCGCGAGCGTCACCGTCGCAGTTGGCGGATAATCGCTTGTCGGATTGATAACCGCGCGCGTATTGAGGAAAGACACCTTGAGGCCGGCCGCGTGGAGCGTGGTAGCCATGCTATTAGCCAGGCCATTGTATAGCGCCGTAGCGGCCGAGCTTGCATCGGCCTGCTCTTGAGCAATGCCGGCGATGTACACGATAGGCGGAGCCGGCATCGGCACGCCGTAGGCGGTAGGCGTTGACGGCGGAGGCGTGCCGGCATACTCTAGCGTGAACGGGTTCCCGGTTGAAGCCGTAACCGTGAGCGTGCAAGAGTGTGTCGCGTTCGTCGGGAAAGTGTAGAGCGTGCCGAATACGGTAGAGGTCACGCCGTTGTGCGTGGCGATAGTCTGATAGCCGGAAGCGTTGAGGGTATCCGTCACCGCGCCGGCATCGCAGCTCAGAGCCGCCGAGGCAGTATCGCCGTCCTTCGCGTACCAGGCGAGCACGAGGTAATTCGACGCCTGAAACGTGTTGAGCGTGATCGTTCCGCCCGTGAGAGTAGTAAGGCCCATGCTCGCCTGATAGGTTGAATCAGCCGTAAATGTACCGCCCGCGGTAGAAACCTGCGCTGTATTCGAGCCAGGGTAGATAGTGTACTCGCGAGGGATTGCCCGGAAGGCCGCGCACGCCAAGAGCGAATGGTTGTAATTGTTCTGAGCCGCCGTGGTCGATCCGGCATACTGCGCGTTATTCGTTCCAACCATAATCAGCGATTGAGCGGCGCTCCCGAAATAGGTTTGCGCTTGCGGCATGCACTGAATCGAAGACAAATCCTCAGCCTGCGCGCCCGATATGGCGTAATCGCTGAAATTCGCATTCGGCCCCAGATGGTAGCCGATAAGCCACGCATAGCCGCAATTGCCAGTACCGAACGGCCCGCAAGTCATAGGCCGCTGAAAGCCGGCCGAGTTGGAATCCCCAAAGACGGAGAGGGTTCCCATCTTCGGCGCGGTAGCTACAGAGGTCGAGTCGGCGAAGGTATTCGCGCCGTTGATAATCAGCCCGCTTGAGCCGTCCGAGCTTACGCCCGGATATGCATTGCCGTTGCCGCAACGCCCCACTGCGAAGGCGAAGACGGCGGAGCGTTATTCGTATTCGTGCCAGTACCAGGCACAAGCGAGACGTACTCCGCAGTGCTCGAGCCCACCGTATAGGCCACAGCATCGCCATAGTTGTAAGCCGTTGCCGAGGAGTAAGTACCGCGGAAAGTCACCGGCGGCCCCTGCGCGCCGGCCGTTCCGGGTCCGCCCTGTATGCCCTGCGGTATCCCGAGCGTGATTGTGTAGTTCGGGTATGATCCGCCGAGTACAGCCGTCGCCGGCGCACCAGAGCCGAGCGTGGTAGCCGTGATGCTCGTAATGTTTGGAGCTGTAGCTACAACGCCAGGCGCATATTGCGGCTCGTAATTGTCCAGATTGCAACCCGTGGTTGCGCTGCACCAGAAGGAATTACTCGCCGTGATCGTCTCCGATGGCTGCAAGCATGAAGAAATCACATAAGAGGCGGCCGCGCCAGTAGGCGAGGAAGCCGCCGGCACGTTAACGCTCGTATAAAGGCACACGTTCGCCGGATATGTATTCGCAGTATCAGTGATATTCGTTGTAAACGCGCCATTGGTCACCGCAACGCACTTCTGGAACGAGGGAACCTGGCCGCCGCCGCCGGCGCGAAAGCCGATAGGCGAGCCGTTGTTATTCACCGGAGTAAAGCAGATCGTTCCGGATTGGAGCGGGTTTCCGCTCACGTCCTGAATGCTAGAGCCCGTTAAGGGTATGAACTGAGCGCGCGCTCCGAGCGGAGAGAGCACGAGCGCAAGGGTAGCGGCGAACAATGCGAGACGTTTCATGGGAGACTATTCCCACGAATCGCCGAAACCGCGCAAAAATCAGACTTCAGGCGCGAAATTCGGGTGATACTTCGCGAGCGCCTCGAGCGCCTCGTGTACCAGCATCGTAGGCGTTACGCCGTGCGCCGCGTGATGCTTCGCCACTGCCGGGTTAATCACTGCGCGCTCGTAGAGGCTCGGGAGAACTATAAGCTGAGGGTTCACCCTGGCCGCGGCGAGTTGATGAGCATTCATCACGCAATGCACGAGCGCCGAGCCCTGATAGATAAATGGCGCTTCATACTGTACGGCATACTCCGCCGCGAGCGGCTTCTCGCCGCCCTTCGTTCCGACTACCGGCGAAAATACCCAACGCGATTTGTGACTTAGAAGCATGTAAACCCCTTTAGCATGGCGCGATGCGCGCGTTGTGAATCAAAAGGCCCTTGCTACGGCCGAGCAGGTAATAATTGTGCTGCTCGTATTCGTCCGCCTCTACCGTGAGCCGCACGCGCTCGCCAGGCCCGCCGTCAAACGTTCCCACCTGATACGGCATCCGCCACTCGCCGGCAATCCATATCGGATCAATCGGGCTCATCCGGTAGCCGTTGACGAGATACCAGCTCCACGCCTCGGCCGTCCGCATGGCCGCAACCCTGCGATAGATCGCCTCGCCCGCCGTGAAGCAATAGCCGAGGATATGCTCACCCTCTACCACCGTGGAAACCGGAACGATGCCACGCTCGAGCGTGTCTACCAGCTCGCGGCCGTCCGGGCATACGCCAGGCCCGCCGCCCGAGGAGCCGCCGCCCGAGCCGCTCGTTGTCGGAGTTGTTACGGAAATCTGCGGCCCCTGATAGTAGCCGTCAGAGCACGCCAGGAGCGCGAGAGCGGCGCTCGGCGATGTCGGAGGTAACGCCGGCTCATCGCCGCCGCTTGCAGACGTTCCGCCGGCAACGTGGAGCGTTCCATCGGAGATGCGAAGGTCAGTGTAGAAGTAGTACGTTGTAGCCGGCGCGAGTACCTTTGTCCAAGTCATCGTTCCGCCGGCAACCACGTAAGTAGAGCCATCCGTGCGCAATAGATTCTGAGCCGGCATAGACAGCTCGCAAGAGCAGAGCCCCGAGGTTGCGTCGTACGTTATCGTGGCAACGTCTACCTCGAGCGATTGGCCGGGAGCGATAGAGCCCACGCCGTTAAGCGGAGACGAGCTTGTAGTGAGCGCCCATCCCGCGGAATTCACGCTCTCGACATACCCGCTCGAGAGCGCCTTCACCATAAAGAGCCCGTCACCCGGCCCGGTTACCGTGTAGGTAGGCGATGTAAGCCCGAATGCAATCTGCGCGCCCGTGTACCAGTTGCTATTGTTCGGATCGGAGTTATAGCGAAGCTCATAGGTACAACCGGAGACTGCGCCCCATGAGATCGTGAGCGTTCCCGTTTGCAGGTTCCCGGTTAACCCTGCGACGTCCGCGGGAGCCGCGCCCGTCCCTTGCACGGTGATAGTCTGCATCGGAGCATCGTTATAGCTCGATTGCACGCCGAGCGCATCCTTACCGACTACGCGAATGCTCCACGCGTCGCCCGTACTCGCGGCGAACGTATAGCCGGCGTTATTCGCATTCCCGGCGAGCAGATTCCACGCGCCGCCGTCCACCTGGCCCCACACGTCAACCGCGAGCGTATTCGGACCGTTATCCCACGAGCAGGAGATGAGCGTCTGCTGAGGCGTGCTCTTCTTATAGGTGTTTTTCGAGGGAATAGTTACGGCCGTGATCCGCTCCGCGAGTACAAGGTTTGTCACGCCGGCGTTTACTGTAGGGTACGATACAATCTCGCCGTAGCTCGGCGTAGGGTCCACATAGATAGCCGAGTTATACTCGAGCCCGCTTATCTCCATCGTGAAATCGCTGATTTGCTTCACGCCGGTAACTCGAAACGTCTTGTAAGCCAGGCCGCCCGGCGTGAGCGCATAGAACCAAGGCGCGTCAGGAGTAGGAGCCTGCGAGAAGGCCGCGGTTGTCAGATTGAGCCCGTTTAGCGCGCTTACGGCCTGCGTCTCGATCCTGTCGTAATCGTAGAGCGTAACCACCTGGCCGGCCGCGAATGCGCCCTGTACGCTTCCCATCGTGAGCGAGTTCCCATTCGCCCCGCCCGATTGCGTCACGCCCTGCACCGTTGCCTCGATCCCCCCAGGCCCGGAGAGATGAAGTATTCTCCCCGCCGGCAGGTTTCCCGTAAACGTCACGAGGTAAGAATTGTTGCCGGCGCTCGCGATAGATTGAATCGTTGCCGTGCCTACGGCATAGACGGGATGCTGCACGCCTACGGTCCAACCGGAGCCAGCAAAGGCCGGCAGGTCTGTACGGTCAACGATGAGATTCGTTGCCGTCGAGCCGGCCTGAATGCGGCCGCCTAAGCTCCATTTTGTGCGCTGCACGCCTACAACGCTCCCGCGCTTGCAGGAGACAGACTCGAGCGCCGCTTGCCACTTCGCCGTACGGGTGAGCGTCTCCGTTGAAAGCAGATTGAAATAAGCCCATTGCCAGGCTTGATCGCGATTCGTGCATCCTGGCGTCTGCTTTACCCGCGTTATCTTCGGCTGAATTCCGCTGTTGATCGTGGCAGCCGTCATCACGGACACCGGCAAGTCTGTACGCCAGTTGCGGAGAGCGTCCGCGAATTCAACCTCTACCAGCGAGGCGCGATTATCGAGAGAGATAAACGTCTCCGAGTACGAGCCCTTTTTGATGTTCGCCTCGGTGAAAATCTGAGTGATATCCGTAGGCGCGTCAATCCAGACGGAATAAGTATTTCCGTCCTGCGTAATCTGCGCGCGCGACATTTGCGCAACCTGCTGAAGACACTGCCAGGCATTCGAGCCGTTCACGTCGAATACGCCGGCGAAGACAAAGCGCCGCTGAAGCGCGCCGTTGCCGGCGGCCGCCTGCCAGTAAAAGGAATTCGTTCCCGGCGTAATGTTGAGGTTGCCATCTACCAGCGAAACGTAATAGTTCCCGCCATAGCTCACGGTCTGCGAGATTGTGTAATTCGTTGCGCTCGACCACGCGCCGGCAAAGGTCGAGTTCGGGACAAGCTCATCGCAGAATTCGGCCCACTGCACGAAGGCCGGCACGTCAACGCTTATATTCGGCGTCGAGGATGCCATCCCATAGAGCGGGTTTGTGATTATGTCGTATGCCACGAGCGCCGGGTTATCGGGCTCGAAGCCGGCCAGCGCCGCGGGCAAAACCGTATCCGCTCCGAGGCTATGCGTGATAGTAGCCTGCACGGTGATTGAGGAGCCGTTTATTTGAGACGTGGCAAGCGCGTTGATGCTTAGGAGGATGAAATTCGGATAGGCCAGATCGGCGAATTGAATCTCCGTAACATCCCAGAGCCACGCATCCGCCGTATAGTGCGGATCGGTCATATAGCCATCGTCGGCCGGTATCGGCTGATTGTGCGGCCCCGCGCCGTACTTATATACCTGCACGTCCCACTTACCAGACGTGAGCCCGTAGATGTTCACCACATCGTAAAAGCTCTCATCCGTCATGTTTGAGACAATGCGCCACCCTGACCACCAATCGGTTACCGATTCAAGGTCAAGTTGAATGTTTGAGGTAGGCTGCCACTCTCCCGAGAACGTCTGAGAGTAGCTCGAGGAAGTATTATTCACGTCATAGACGGTTACGGTCTGCGTCTCGTTCCACGCCTCGCCGGGAGTGTGCGCGCCCTCGTTCGTGTCCGTGCTGTAGACAATGCCGGAGCCGGCGAAGCGATCCGTAGGCATTACCACCCAATAGGGATAATGCCTGTAGCCGTTCGCGTCGGTTGTATAAACATCGCTCGTAGTCCGCGGGAAGATCGGCGTTTGCCAAAGATTCGTACCGCTCGGAGCAACCTTGATTTGATAGGCGAGAGAGCACTCTTTCGGGCTCCCGCCGCTATCCGTCCGCATGAGGCCGCCGGGAAATTTAACGGCAACCTGAAGGCCGGAAGTATTTGTACCCGTCCCGGTTACAATCGTCGGAGGATTCGCCGCGAGCAGCTCCGTCTCTTGCGGGTAGACGTTCTCGATGGTATCGAAGCAGGGTATCGTGGTTTGATCGTTCGTCCCGTATCGGATGTGATAGCTCAAATCGGGATAACTCGACAGCGGCTTCTGATTCAGGAAAATGTCTTGCACGTTCGCGGCCGGCCCGAATCCAAAGGAAACAAGGATATTCAGGTATTCGTCTTTACCATCCTGCGTTACAAAGCTCGAGATGATATTCCCGCCCCATCCCATCGTGCCGTAACCCTTGGGTATCGGCGTTCCTGGCTGAGCGAGAGTCTTCGGCCCTGTCGGATCGTAGGTAAGGCCGGCGCTTTGCCCGCTCCCGCCGCCAGGCCCGAGAAATGCCGAGATGAGCATATTACCGCCGATGGCAATAGCCGCGGCCGTTACCGCCGCCATCGCAGACGTACTGATCCCGAGCGCCGTCCACATCACCGCCTCGACCACATCACCGAGGCCGCCAGTAAGTGCCGTTGTGACTGCCAGGAGCGCCACCATTGCGACAATGCGGAGCGCGCCGCCCGCGCCGGCATGTGCGCAGACAATTTCATCGCCAGGCTTCACCGATTGGAAGCCTTCCTCGCCGGCGTTGATAAGCTCGCCGTTCAAGCGGATTGCAAAGTCCGCGGCGTTGAGGCCGGCGCGGAGCATCGCTCCTGCAAGATATTCGCCGGGAATCGGCGCGAGCAGAACTTCTCCCGCGCGCGCGTCCGGCTGAAATGGATTGACTATCTCAACGATGCGAACCGGACGGACGCCTACTGTCTCCACCTGTAGAAACCCTCTATTCTGCGCGCGTATTCTGGCGAGTCGAATCTCTCGACTGCAACCCCACACCCTTCCTTACCGTGAACCATTTGAACCGCGCCAATTGCAGTCGCTAGATGCCATCGAGGGTCGATAGAGCGAATCAGGATTCCGTCTCCTGGCTCGGGAGCCTCGATCCGTTCCCACTTGCCGAGAGACGCGGCGAGGAGCGCCGGATCGCTTTCATAGGCCGGGAGCGTGCGCCCTAGACGGCGCTGAATCTCGAGGAATACTCCCACGCAATCGAGGCCGGCGAGCGTGCGCCCGTTCCTGAGATACGGAACCGGGAGCAGATCGCCGTAAAGCTCAAACGGGAGTTTAGGTTTGCGAGGCAATCGAGGCCCCATTCGTGCCGATGCCAGGGAACGCCCCGAACCGCTGGCCGTTGTTATGCACAACGCAACCATTCGGCCCGCTATATGTCCCGTCACAGTTCGCGAGCGCGCCGGTATAGCCGCACCATTTCCCCTTATACGTGGTAACCCAGATGCAGAAGTCCGCACGGTAGAGATACCGCGGAAAGAGCTGCATCTGAGGCTTAGGCGCGCCGAGCGTAAAGTTAACCGTTTGATCGTTCGGCGAAGATTGGAGAATCGTTGTGCTTATTGCGATGTTCGGCTCGCCGGCCGGATGCGCCGTATTCACCACGTAGATGTTAGCGATAGCTCCCACCGCGCCGGCGTACTCCTCAAGATATCCCTCGAGCAGCCCGAGCACGTTTGAAGCCTTTAGCGTGATGCTTGGGAGCTGATTCCCTGAGTTGCGCTCCACGGACAAATCAAAGTTAAACGGCGCGTAAGTCTGCGGCCCGTTGCCGTCGCCGGCGTCGTATACAACCGGGTCCGTGTTGCGCGCGAGGCGTACGTGCTGCCCGCTCCAAATGATATCTAGCAGCATCAGCCACGCATCCCCGGATGCGAGCTTGCCCTTATCGGCCTGCGCCGCGAGGGAGAGGCCATTAAGCACCGGCGGGAATACTGGAAAGGTAGACACGTCTTACACTTCCTCGAGCGCGAACGTCGCGCCGAAAATGAAGCATCCCCCGGAAGGCGCGCCAGGCGGAGAGCCCCATCCCAGGTCGCTAAACTTCGGGAGCTTGCCGGACGCGAACCGCACCGGCACGGGAATAGGCTCACTGCACGCCGTTGCAATCTGCGGAACGCCGGCGGAGACAAGCGCGAGGCCCACCCCATCAAAGCGCACGGAGGTTGTAGTCGGCCCCAGGGTAATAGGCGCGCCGGTAGCGTTTTGTATGTCCGAGAGGAGCGACAATTGCGCGTAGGCGATAACCTTCCCCGTTGGCGGAGCCGGCACCGTCCACGTACCCGTTTCGAGCGTCCACGAGGTAGCCGAGAGGGAGAAGTCCGGCCCAAAGTAACGAGTGCTCGAGCCGTCCGTATAAAACAGGTCGATAAAGTATTTCGCCGTTTGCGTAAGCCCGGTTATCGGGCTCGATGCAGACAGAAACCACGAATTGAATTGATAAACGTCTCCCGCGTTAACCGGGATTTGCCGCTCGCATGTGGCGTAAGCGGAAACGTATTCGCCGGCCGTTACAACCTGGCCGCTCACGGATTCAATGAGCAGGCAGGCGGAGCCGTCATAGGCGAAGCCGTTAGAAACCGCGAGCATCTGCGAATCGTCGGAGTTGTTAGTCCATCCCGCGAAAACCTCAGAGGCCAGGAGCGGCGCGAATTCAAAGCCCCCGTTAAGTAGAAGGTTCGGAAAGTAGAAAGAGAGCGAGCCGCGCATCACAACGTTTGCGCGGAAATTACGCAACGCTCGCACGTCCTCGGCCATAAGATTTCTAACGTTCACGTTCCACGTACGGCGCTCACGAGAGAACCTCGGCCGCGTGGCAACATAGCCCAAATCCATAGAATCGCGGATTGTATCGTCCGCCGCCTCTTCTGAAGAGTCCATGCTCGGCGCGCGTGACAATGTGGGAAATATAACTATCGGCGTGGCCACGCCTGAGTTATGCCGCACGTCGCGCAATTCGAGCGAATTACGGCACACTCAGCTTATGAGCGTTCGCGTAAAGGTCGATGTGACAGAAACCGTCAAGGGTTTGCACGAGTTAGAAAAGCAGCATCTTCCCTTCGCCCTGGCCGCAACGCTTACCAATCTCGCCAAAGGCGGCCAGGGTAAAGTGAAGAGCGGCCTCGGCGAGAAATTCAGGCTCCGCAATGACTTCACAAAGCAGGGTATCCGCTTTAAGCCGGCCGAGAAGAAGAGCGCGCGCATCGAGGCGGACGTGCACACGTTTCTCGAGAACCGGCAAACCGGCGCGCCGGACTATGGCGATCGGCAGGAAGAAGGCGAAGACAGAACCGCATACCGCGGCGTGCAATTCGAGGGAGCCCGGTATCTCGCCGTGCCGTCTGACTATCTGCGCCAGCTCGTAGGCAATAAGCCGATACCCGCGGAGCTTCGGCCGGCGGCGCTCTTAACGGCGATCAATGGAAGCTATACCACGAGCGTAAAGCGTAAGGGATGGCAAAACCGCCAGCTCGCCATCCGCAAACAGGCAATCATAAACGGATGGCGCTTCTTCGTATGGAAGAGCAAAACCGGGAGCCCGTTTATCGTCGGCGTTCCGGCCGGAAACCGGGATAGCCTCATCCCGTTCTATATCCTCACCAGGCACGTACACACAAAGCCGCGCCTAGCGATGGATGAGACGGTAGAGAAGTACGTCTCCGAGAACTTCGAGGCCGCCTGGCAAGAGCAATGGGAGAAGATGCGCGCCGCCGGCCTCCGATTCCGTTAGACGTTGCCGAGCATATTGATTCCGCCGCCGATTGCCTGCGTCATCGGCCCCAACGTATCGGCATCCTTTAGCACAATCGAGACAATCATTTGCTCGAGCTTCCCGCCGCCGCCCGAGGAGCCCGAGGAGTCAACCGTTTGCGGCGTGCCCTGCGTTATCAGGTTAATTACAGGGGCGTCGGCTGAGCCGCTCCCGCCGCCTTGCTGCAAGAGCGAGGTTGTAGCATCCGGTAGCGTGCCCGCTCCTGTCGCATAGCCGCCGTTTGAAGCCTTCGCGCCGCCGAATTCATGCCCGAGGCCGGCGAGCTTGCCGAGGATGCCGCTAAGGCCGCCCATGCCCTTCAGGCCGCCGCCTGTAGGGTTCCCGTTCTTCCCGATTGATCCGCTCTCGCCGAGCCCGAGCGATTCCATCAGCCGCGCGTTAGCAATGCGCAGAAGATCCTTTTCGATCATGTCCGCGGCGTGCCGAAAGTTCTCTTGCCACTTCTTCGGGTGCATTTCCAGCTCTTGAAGGATCGGCATTAGCTCAGATGTAAAGCTCTGCCTTAGCTGCTGCATGGATTGCTCAACGCCCGTGATGCTCTCCTCGAGCTTTGCCTTCGCTTCCTGGCCGGCCTTCCCTGCCCCGTCCGCAACCGCGTTGTATTCGCCCTGTAGCGCCTTGAGCTGCGCAATCTCCTGCTCGCGGAGCCCCTGCAATTCGCGGTCATACTCCGCCTGCGAAATCTTCCGGCCGAGTACCTGCTCCTCGAGCTGTAGCTCTTGCATTTTCTCTTGCGTTTGTATCGCGGAAATGCGCTCGTCGAGCGCCTCGAGGCGGAGCTTCGCTTCCTCGAGCTTCTGTATCGCGTCCAGCTCGCGAACCTCCGGCGAGTCGGAGCCGTACTGCGTCGATAGTTGCCGGCGCTTCTCCTGATACTTCGTTTGCGATGCGTCTATCTGCGCCATCGCTCCCGCGCCTTGTAGCCGCTCGAGTTCTGCGGCCAGCTCCGCGGATTGCTCCCGAGACTTCTCGAGCGATTCTTGCGAGGCCGCGGCAATCTCGGCGTTAGCCTTTTGGCGTTGCGAGTCTATTTGAAGAATCTGACCATCGAGCGCCAGGTATTGACGGTTAAGCTCGAGTATCTCCGTCTCATTCTTCTTTGCGTCCGCGGCGTCCTTAGCCTTCCGGCCGCGTATCTCCGCGGATTGCTGAGTTAGCGCGTCCTGCTGCCGATGCACGGCCGCAACCTCGGCATCGAAAGCCTTATTTTGTAAGTCCTCTTTTTGTGTATAGTACGATACATCCGAAACGAGGGCGCGCTTATGCGCCGAGTCCAGCTCGGCGAGCATCATCTCGGCGTGAGCCTTCGCGCGGTCTTCGTCTAACTTCGCGTACTGCTCCTGTAGCTGCGTCTTCGCTAGCTGCCACCGTTCCACCGCGGCGCGGAGCTTATCGGCGGCCGCTTCATCGTTAACCGTAACGCCCGGATGCGCACCCTTCGCCGTCTGAGCCGCCGAGTCTTTCGCATGGGCCGCTGCATCCGCATCGGCCTGCTTCTTCATATCGGCGAGCGCCTCGGCGCGCAGCCTGTCAGAATCCGCCATCGCCCGCGAGCCCGGCGCGCCAATGTTACTGAGGAAGTTCGAGGCCATGAGCTTTAGCCCGTCCTTCGGAGAAAACTGGAAGGCGTGTACCAGCTCGGAAGCGTCGTGCGCCATCTTCTCGAGAGCAGGCGAGAGCGCCGATGTAATCTCGAGCGCCAGGCCAGAAAATGAGCCCTCCATCGCGGCGATGCTCTTATGCAGCTCTTCCATCTTCCCGATAGTTTGAGAATCGAGCACGAGGCCCAACCCTTCAGCCTCGGAGCGAAAGCTCTCGATGCCGGCGGAGCCCTGATCGAGTACCGGGATAAGCTCCTGGCCGGCGCGGCCGAAGAGCTGAGTTGCAATAGCGTTTTTCTGGAATCCGTCCGGCATCGCTTGCACCCGGCCGGCCACGAGTTCAAGCATCTTGTACAGATCGCCGCCCGTCGCATTCAGGTCTCTTTGCGAAATGTTCAAACCGTCGAATGCCTGCTTTGCCTGCTTCGATCCGTGCTCATAGTTGAAGATTTCCTCGGAGAACTTCTTAAAGCCTTTCGTGAGCGTCTCGAAGCTAACGCCCGTCTGATCCGAGGCGTACTTCAGCACTGAGAGGTTTTCCGTCGAGATGCCGGTTTGCTTCGATAAATGGCCTATCTCCATCCCCAAATCTACGGAGTGCTTTATCAGCTCTTCCATCCCGCGGATGATTTCGCGAGCGCCGAAGTAAATCCCTATCCGCTCGAGCGCCCGCATCGCGGTTGCGCCAAACTGGCCCATTGAAGCATCTGCTTCCTCGGCGCGCTTGCGAACCTCTTCGAGATGCTTATTAACCGCATCGAGAACCGCGCCGCTGTGATCCTCGCCAGCGACTACGACAACAACGGATTTGCTAGACATTCGATCCCCGCTTGAATAGGTTTTTAGAGTCCGGCGTCTTGCGCATCAGCCTTTTCGATTTCGCCGCTTTATCGAATGCCGCAACTACGCGCCCCTTTTGCTTTTCCGCGCTATCCTCGCCGGTTAACATGGCCGGCGTGATGCGTTCCTTAACGTGCGGTTGCACGATAACCGCCGCGAGCCAGGCATCCATATTTCGACGGAATTTCAGCTCGCGCCGGCGGCGCTCGTTGCAACCCTCGAGCACGAGGCGAAGCTCGGCATAAGTGAGCTGCCAGAATTCGGACGGAGCCATGCCCATATCGCCGCACGCGATCCGGTAAGCATCCGCGAACGTCCAAGTCTTACGCGCCTTGCGCGGCCCGCTACCCTTGCGCCCTGGCCGGCGCGAGCCCTCTATTTTCCCTCTTGATCCCGCCCGTAATAGATATCGAGCGCCTTCCTCACGGCAAGATAGGCGAGCGTTACCTTCTTACGGCGATCAATGAATGCGCCCACATCCTCGAGCGTTAGAAGCTCGCCCTTCGCGTGAGCATCGCGGTACAGGCACGCCCAGAGGTAAGTACGGAGGTTGTCGAGGTTCACATCGCACAATTCTTCGAGCTTGCCCGTCTTCGGATTTTCCCGCTCGCCTATCTTCGTCCAGAGGCCGCCAATCTCAGCGTTTACACCCTGAATGAGCCTTTCCGTGTTCAAATCGAAAACCAGCTCGCGCCGCCGGTCAAGGTCGAGAAAGATAGGAGTCTTCACGATAGACATAGCTCTCATTTACCCGCGCCGAGCGAATCACCGCAAAAACAAAGGCGGCCCGGTTAGGCCGCCTCGCTTCCCTGGCATTGTCGCGCGATTACTGAGCGCCGAGTACCAGAGGCCCGTTACCGTCGAGCTGTACATCCATGCCCTGAAGGTCGCTCGTTTTTCCGCCGAACTTTGCGGAGGTAACAATCGCCTGGCCGGTATAGACCGGCTCGCCGCTGCCAGGGTTAATTTCGTGATACAGAGCAACCGAAACAGGCGTCTTGTTGAAGATTGCGAGACGAAGCTCCGTCAGTTCCGCATCACCCTCGAAGTAATCAAACTTCGCCGTTGCGGTCCACGAGTTGAGCCCGTTAATAGAGCTTTCCCATCCAGTCGAGGCCGTATTGCGATCCGTCGAGTCGAGCTTCGCGGATTTCACTTCCCAGTCAACCTCTTTCATCGTTGCGCAGAGGATCGCCGAGCCGCCGGCTTGAGGTACAACCCCAATCTGCGCAAGATATCCCTGTTTCTTTCCAGTGGTTACAGCCGCCATAGCTAACCCCCGTAAGTTAGATTTTGCGTAGGATCGCTACGCCCAACGTCAACGGTGATGCTCACCGTAATATCTGCGGCGAGCACGTCATACTCGCCCTTACTCAAATACACGTACTCAACATCTGTAACCTTCGCCTCGCTCACGATCCGGCCGAGCGTGCAATCTGTCATCACTTGCTGCCAGGCCCACACAATGAGCGGGTCCGCCGCCTCATCTGACTCTGAGGTAGCCTTTACCATTGCCCGGATGATTACGTCGAATTCCGCATTTGCAGCACTGCGAGCGCCCTTGTACGCGAAATGATCCTTCGCGCGAAAAACGTTGTACGCCGGCAAACGGTCTTCCGTGTACTCCGTCTGATCCGTACGCGCCACCGGAGCCGGCGAGCCCGCCGCGCCCACGAGCGCCGCCACCTGGCGCACGGCTAAGAGTCCGATACTTGGGTTAACGCTCACGAGGTAGCCTTCAACTCGATTTCAACTATCCGCCCATCTCCGGGCATCTTCCGGCTCTTCACCGTAAAGCTCGAGCCGCGAACGGTTACCGTTTGGCCGGCAACCGGCAACGCGGCAAATGCCGTCACGGGAGCCGTGAGAGTTACGCAACCCTGCTCTATTGAGCCGAGAGCGCGCGCCTCCCACGGCATCGCCGGCGTATCTACAAACACCGTCACGCTCTGCCCGTTGATTACCGCGGGCTCGCCCATATCGGCGAAGAACGCCGGCAAATCGCTATCACCGAAGGCCATTAGAACGGGATATCCTCATCCGTGATTTCTGTAGCATTGCCGCCGTCCGCCGGCGCTTCCTGCGAATACTCGTTACGCCCCTGGCCGCCACCGAGCAGCACAAGCTCGCTCACAATAATTTCTGTCCGGTATCGCTTGCCGGAGCCGTCCTTCGCATCCCACGAGCGCGTTTTGAGCCGGCCCTCAACGTAAATCTTCGAGCCCTTCTCCACGTACTCGCGGACAATCTCCGCCTGGCGCCCGAAGAAAACTAGGTGATGCCATTCCGCGGCATCCTTCCACTCTTCGCCCTCTTTAACGCGCTCGGCCGTTGCAAGCGAGAGATTCGCAATCGCGAGCCCGTTGCTGAATTTAATCTCCACATCCCGGCCCACATTGCCGAGTAGTGCAACCTTGTTGACGCCCTTTGCCATGTCTCCCCTATAGAACGCGCGAGGAGCGCCGCGTCTCCTCGCTTCTCATCTGCCGGCCTGTACTCCGTTGTGCGATACGATCCGCGGCGTTAGATCGCGCGCAGCCCGCCGGCTCTCGTCGTTTGTATAAATCTTGATCCCCGCGCCTCACGCCTAATGCGAGTCTTGGCGCGGGAGAACGTCCGCGCTACTTGTCTGCGCCCTTCTTCGGCGCGCCAAATTCGGACACATCGCCAGGCTTTACGCTCTCCGCTCGCTCCATGCGAATTAAGCGGCGCGCCAGGTCGGCGGGAACCTCGGCAACATCGCCCCTTGAGAGCGCGAGCCCCTGTATCTTTTGGTCAATGAGGAGCTTCACCCTTATGGGTTTCTGCGCCTCGGCAAACCTGCTCGAAGTAACAAGCATTTCCATTCCCCCGTTTTCACTCTTGGAGCGGCCCACATAGGAGCCGCCCCGCGAGAATTGAGTTAGCTAACCGCGACGGTTTCGCAGACTGCGAACGCTTGGACGTGGCGGTATTCCACATCGAGCAGAGCGCGCTCGGTGATGACATACACGCCGTTTGCCGCCTGCGTGTACGGATCAACGATCAGCTCCGAAGCGCCCCAATCGGCAACGATGCACTGCGACCAATCGCCGAGCACCGCGGCGTGAAGGTTCGTGCCGGCTCCGAGATTCTTCGGGAGCTGATTCGTCACGCCGGCCTTGTATCCCAAAGGCCCATCTTCGAGGCCGGAAGGATCGCGGGTTACGCTATTCCAGATCGGCACCGCGTAGCCAGAGGGAAACATCGGAGTTGCCTTGAGCAGCCCGCGAACCTGCGGAGTGACGAGCCAGCCCATCGTTGCAACGTCGGCGTTTGCATTGGCAACCGTAGACTCGAAATTTGTGATATCGGTCCAGCCGAGCATTTTTCCGGTTGTGAGCGTCGTTCCGCTCGAGGTAATCAGCGCCAGGCCGGATTGCCCGAGCAGGCCCACCGGAGCCGGAGCGCCGCCCGAGACGATAGCCGCGAGGTCAATCGCCAGAGCCAGCACCTTGTTGCGGTCATTGGCGAGCAGCCCTTCAACGTCTACGGCCGATTCAGCGAGCAGCTCAACGGTATAGCCGTTCTGAATCGAGAGCCGCTTCGGCTGAAGCGCGACGTAATCGGTCGTTACGTCCGACGCGGTTACTGCGCTCGTCTCACCCAACCATTGAGCAGTTGCGGCGCTGTCCTGGCGAGGCAGGCGAACGATGCCGCTCAATCCGCCCATGCGGGTAGCTCCGAGAGCCAACACGCGAGCGCGGTTGCGATACATCTCGATAACTTCCGGCTGCACGTCAATGCTGAGGATGTTCGCCTGCGAAGTGTACCCCGTGCCGCCCGTGCCGGCCGTCACAGTACGCTTGCTGGCCGAGCTTGGAATCAGAACGTTGCTCCCGCCAATGATCCCCGTGCCGAGCCGCTTCCTGATTTCGTCGGAAACCTCGCGCTCGAAAGCATTGTCCTCGGCCTTGAACGCGCCAGGCTTCGCCTGATTGGCGGCCAGGCGGTAAGCCTTGGCGTAGGAGTAACGCTTGCCATCCTTGCCCGCGTCACGGATGACATTCTCGCCGGCCGTGCCTACCAGATCGGCATTGTTTGCGGAAACCATCTTGCGGCTGATTTGCTCCGCGAACGCCCCAACGGACATTTCTCCGTCGAGCGCGAGCCGTACTTCAGTCTCGGTTACATACTTCTTAAATTCCTGATCGCCTGCCAGCGCAGTAATGCGCGAGCGCCGCGCCGTCTCCAACTGCTCAGCAGTCGGAACCTTGATTTCCTCGGCCATTTGCCTAACCTCGATTGTGATTGGAATAGCCGCGGGTGCGGCGTTTGGTGCATTCCGGCGGCGCACTTCGATTGCAACCGGAAACTCTTCTTTGCCATCCGCGGAGCGATTTTTGCCCACGGTATGATCCGCTGGAACCGTCACGAGAGAAGCCTCGAGCGGCTCCCAATCCGTAACGTTTAAGGTGTCATCGCTCGACGGATTCTCGCCTTCCTGATCGCGCACAATCTTGTGAATCAGGTAGCCCACCGAGGAATCTTTCAAAATGTCTTCGTCGTAATCGCGCTTCTTCTCTTGCGCAAATGCCGAGCTGCTCCATTTACCCTCGACACGGAGAACGCCATCCTTGATCGAGTAGCCGTCAACCACTCCCATGTGCTGATTCGGGTCATGGTTATAGAGCAAAGCGATTCCGTTCTTTAGCCGCTCCTGGCGAATGTTCTCTTTGTCATGCTTGAGAACTTCGTTACCGAACCACTGAGAAACCGGCTGCTCGCTCGAGAGCGCAAAAGCGAACCTATTCGGATCGTCGGTTGCCTGGCGCTCGAGGCGCATCGCGCGAAACTGGCGCGGCAAGCTGTTAAGTAACTCGCTCATGGTGCGGTTATGCCGCACAAAGAAAAAACCGGGCAAATTTCGCCCGGTCTAAACCTGCACAGTATGCGATCCTTACAGGATGCTCATTTTTGCGCTCATACACGATGAGGATGATGACCACGAAAGCAACTGGGAGCGTCTTGGGTTGTGTCGAGATTTAGAATCTAAGGGAATCGAGATCATTCCCAAGAAACTCCTAGACGAGCAAGACGCTCGCAACAAGAGGCTCGCAGAAATACTGAGTGGGTCGCGTTATGTGCGGGACCCGAGCCAGCTGCAACAACAACTGCAAGGTCAACAACAACAACAGCAGAACCCGGAGTTCTTGTTGAGTGGTGTTCAATACGTCATTAACCACGCAACCGGGTTCAGCTCCATAATTTCCGCAACATTGGGAGCGTGGCTGCATGGCCGGTATGGCCGCAAGGTTCGAATTAAGGTGGCCGACGTCGAGATTGAGGCTCGAACACAGAAAGAAGTAGAAGATCTCCTCGAAAAATTAATGGCCATTGAGCGTGCCAGTGAACACGAAAAGACTTCCTGAGCGCCGCGTTTTATTTCTTCGGCTTCTTCTTCGCCGGAGGCGCGGCCGGCTGCTCCTTCGCCGGCTTGCTGTCCGTACCTGGCTCGCCTTCCTCCTCAGGCGGCCCGTCGTTTACCTCGCTCAACGCATCGCCGCGGATATCCGTCCCGAGCTGAATCCCTAGCTCGTCCGCATACGCCCGCTCAGCCGCAATCTGCTTGTAAACGTCGCGCCAATCTTTGCCGTGCGAGTGAAGTATCGCCGCGTGCGTGTTAAATCCGTTTTGCACATCGGCAACCGATGCCTGCGAATCCTTGAGCGGATCAACCCACGGCCACCGCTTCGGGATGAATTCGATTGCGTCCGGGTCCGCGTAACGATCCGGGTCAAATGACAAATCGAGCGCGCCATTCAATAGAGACGCGCGGAGCCAGTCTTCGTACACCGGCCGGCAAATCGCATCTATCATTAGGTTTTGCAGCTCCATGAAGTAATCGCGCTCCTCGAGCACGCCGAGGCGGCCGCTCGAGTAGTTCACGCCGGCCAGGTCGTTACCTAACTCGTGATATGCAACCCCCAGGCCCGATGCTACGAGGCGGAGAGAACGCTCCACAAACGGATTGAAGGCCGCCGTAGGATGTTCCGGGCTCACGTTCTTTAGCGTCGATCCGCGCGGGAGCTGAATGAGCATCCCGTTTTCAACATCGAGGCGCGTTGCGCCGTCCTGCGTCTCGCCATCGCCGGCGTAACCCTGCGAGCCCTCTTGCGATTCGATGGCTCCAACCATCATCGCGCCGGAGCGCGCCGCCACTAGCTCGGCCTCGAAATACCCGTCTAACATCCGCAAGTCATACATCACCGGCGCGAGCAGGGGATATCCGCGCGTCTGTCCAATAAATCGCGGTATGTAAAAGTGATAGATTTGCCCCGCCGGCACCGGAACGCGATCCGCCGCGCCGTATCCCGTCTCATAGGGGTTTCCCTCGAATAAGTGATACGCGAGCGGCTTTTGATACCTGTCAACCTCAACGCCCATCCGTACCTGATTCTGCTTAGGCGATCCGATGCGGTTAAAGTTGTCGTCGAGCTGATCCGCTTGAATGAGCTGAAGAGTGAAGCCGAACGGGTTTTGAGACTTCGGAACGTAGATCTTGCGGACGATAATCTCGCCGTCTCGCCCGATTCCATCGGCCGCCATCCGGCAAACATCGTTCCAAGTATATTTTCCGTGAATCGTGCAAAACTCTTTGCGCTGCCACTTGCGCCAGGCTTTTTTTAGAGCGTCGTTTGTGTTGTCATCGAGCGTGTCGCTCCCGTGTATCCGCTGCTTTTCTATCTTGAACGCAATGCGGATGCCGTGCGGCCCTACAAGGTTCGTGCGCAGCATTTGTTGAAACTTCGACGCAATCGGCGAGTTGATTTGCTGTTCCCTGGCGCGCGCGCGAAGGAATCGCAAATCCATACGCAAGATTTGATCGGCCGCCCGCGGAACGCGGCTCCAATCGGCCGTTAGCCGGCCAGGCTTAGCCGCGGCGAAACCTCCGAAGCCAGCGCCGGCCCCGGATAGAACCGCTTGCATATTGTTCGGCGTGAGCGTGCGAGTAGCCGGCAATACCTCCGCCGGCGCGAGCGTTGCGCGCTTCGCCTCGCTCAAATCTAAGAGTGTCAACGGCATCAGCGAGGCTCCTTAGTAGTTAGGCCGCATTGTAAAAAGAACTTTGCGCCGGCGAGTAAACTCTCCGCGCGCGGCGCGCTCCTCATCGTACTTGTAGGCGTACTCGTCGCGGCGCTTGTCGAGTTCCGTCTTATTCATGTAGCTGATACGCCGGCCCGAAACCTCATACTCTTGCACCATCGGGCTCTGATCGCCTGAGATTGCCGCCTCGAGCATATCGAGCGTTTTCTTCACAAACGAGCGCGTGTCAATCGGCGCGGTTGCGCCGAATAGCTTCGCATCTACCCGGCAGCTCTGCAAAAGAAACGTCTGTTGATCCGTGAGCGTTCCGTTTTGAGTCAGAGAAAGAACCGCGTACAGGTCATAAGTTCCCGGCGTAACCGCCGCAGTCTGCGCCGGCGTCACTGCGATATCGAAGCTCTGCGAGTCCTCATCCGCGGTAATCGAGCCCGCGGGAAATTGGAAGATCGCGCTCGGCGAGTTAAGAACGTACTGTAACGCCCAACCCTGGCCGGACGGATACGCCTCAAAGTTGCGCGTCCACTGCCACGAATCGCCGGCGCGTAACGCCGTAGGCTCGCCGGCAACCGTAGGCGCGGACAAGATATCAGGAGTCGGAGGAATTACCGGCGGAGTGCTCACGCTCTAACTTGTGCCGTCTTTAGCCGAAATAGAGCAAATTAACGCCTCCACGAATTGATGAATGAGTTAGAAAACGGATTACTCGCGGATTGCAGCGGCTTAGCCGGCATTAGCGGCCGCGCCACTTGCGCCGGCGCTCGCGCTGGCTCCGGCGTGGCAGTTTCGGCCGGATTCATCTCCTCGGCCCGCCGGGTCAGATTCGCCTTGATAGCTCCAAAGTTCGGATTTGCAACGTCGCGCGCCGCCGCGGCGTAATTCAGGCAATCGAGCGCCTCGTTTCGCTCGTACTTCTGCACGTAGGCTGAAACCATCTTTCCGTTTACAACCTCGGAAACCTTCTCCTCGGCCGCGAGTTGCCGGAAGTATTCCGAATCGAAATCCTCAGTCAGCGGGAAGTGAACGAAGCCCGGCCCCTGCTGCTCAACGCGGAGCGAGCTGTATATCAAACCTTGCCGGTATCCACTCCCACGCCAAACAGGAGCGCCTTATTTCATTGGTTTCCAGACGGCGGAGCCCGAATCAGGCATTTGGCTGAGGACCTGAATGATTCGCGCCGGACGATTCATCTGTACGGCCTCATTGATTATGAGACCTTGGGAATGCGATTTCGGAAGGAATTCGGGGTTGTGTGGATAGCCATGGACCCCGTTTTTCATTTGGGTTTGGGTGGTCTCGCAGAGGTCGGCATGATGCCGCAAACTGACGAGGCAAAAGTTACCTTTGGTTATTGGTCGCCCGATCCTGAACGGGACAAGCCCGAATACCCCATAGGCCCAGAACAGCCGGAAAACACAAACTAGGACACTACCGGCGGGCGGCCGCTCTTCTTTTTTGCTCGATTTGCCTGATACGCGGGATATCTCGCGACATGGCAACTCAAGAGCAATTGAACTTCTTAGCGTCCGCGGCGAAGTCTGCGAAGCTCGCCGGCCACATCTGGCCAGGTATGGCAGCATGCGAGGCGGCGCTCGAGTCTACCTGGGGATCGAGCGAGCTTGCGCTCAAGGCTCACAATCTGTTTGGAGCCAAGCAACAGATTCACCCGGTATACGGAACGCTGCATCTTCCGACGCGCGAATTTCTTAATGGTGAATGGGTTACAGAAGATGCGGAATGGTGCGAGTATCCCGATTACGCAACCTCATTCCATGAGCGAATGAATACGCTCCGCCGGCTCGCCGGATCGTTTCCGCACTATGCGGCGGCGCTCGCAGCGGCAACGCCTGAAGTCTACGTGTCGCAAGTGTCGCTCTCGTGGTCAACCGATCCGCTACGGGCGGAGAAGTGCATCGAGATATCCGGCGCTCACGCCGACACGATTAGCGCGGCGCTGCAATCCGCATAGAATCGCATATCCAGAAATCGTCTAGCGTCTCGCAAATCCGCGGGGCGATAATACGACTCTGACGGCCGACTCCGCGGAGGCGGTGATGAGATAATTACAGACCCTTCGCCAGCAGTTTTTCCAGCACACCGAGGCGTCCGAAAATGCGATCGTACTCTCTCTTCTGCTCAGCCAATTCCGGAGACGCTTCGCCGTGCTTGCCGCGGGAAAGTGGCAACATCGTCTGACGACACTTTTCCTGGAGAATCAATAGCCTCTCCTTCTCAGCCAAGAGAGCATCTTGGTCCATCAGTGCCAAGTCTTCATTCCCCATGCCGACAAGTCTACTCCGCAAAACCCAGAGCCGATCCTCCCGGTACACGACTTCCTCGGAATGAACGTCGTGGGGAGCGGCAAAGACGGTTTGGACAGACGAGTCGCTCGAAATCATCAGCTTCTGGAACCAGCCAAACCGTGGAAAGGCCCTGGCAATGCTCGCCAGGGCCTCTTTGTTCTAGGAGTGAATGAAGGGGAAACTTCAAAGCGGAAGTAATCCAGCCAAAGGTTTTGCCTACCAGAGACATTTGAGATGGGTTCTAGACGGATCGCCGGCAGAGCTGGATGAATTTTGCCTGAAATCTGCAATCGGGCTTACAACACACGCATAGAGCGGCACACTGCGCAACATGCGAATGATGGGCCTCAGCATTGAAAGCACAGGCTTTAGGGTCCTTCCTGGCCGGCGTGCTTTGGGGGTGTCGCGCCAGCGCCAGGGCGGCCTAGAGACAGGTTTTTTTGTCAACGTTTCCGTTTCCGCCTATGCCTAAGACTGAGAGCCCGCAAAAATTCGACAGTTTGAGCGCCGCGGACGTTGCAGACCTCTTAGGCGTTACAGAAAAGACCGTCCGTAACTGGATGAATAATAACGGGTTGCCGTTTCTCGACGGTAAGCGCGGCCGCGCGCTGAAGTGGCCGGACGTGCTCGAGTGGTATGTGCGATACCGGGCGGAAACGCGGACGGAAGCGCCGGAAAAAAGCCGCGTCAAATCCGGGCCGGAATCGGGGCCGGAACTCCCGCCGGAGAATTACGAGGCCGCTCTCGCCAGGAAGACGCGCGCCGAGGCCGATCTAAAGGAGTTAGACCTCGCCGAGCGCCGCGGCCAGGTGGCGGGAATCAATGACGTGAGGAAGACGCTCTCGACCCTGGCTCGGGCGATTCAATCGAAGATTCTTGCGATGCCTGCCCGGTTGACTACTCGGCTCGCCGGCGCGGAGGATCGCTCCGAGGTTGAGGCAATCCTCAAGGCTGAGTGTCAGATTGTCTGCTCGGAGCTGGCGAGCATGAAGGCGGCCGGCGAATGAGCCCATACGTTACATCCTCGGACGGAGTAGCGGCGCTCCTGGCCGCCGTCTCGGATGGCTTACGGATGTTTGAGCCTCCGGCTCCGCTCACGCTCTCGCAGTGGGCGGACGAGTATCTGTATCTCTCGCCGGAATCGTCCGCGATGCCCGGAAAGTTTCTCACGTCTAACGCGGAGTATCAGCGCGGCATCATGGACGCGATTACCGACCCTCGCTATCAGCGCATTGTGCTGATGATGGGCTCGCAGCTCGGCAAGACGCAGATACAGCTCGCCACAATCGGATATTTCTCTCATTGGGACCCGGCTCCGATGCTGGTAATTCAGGCATCGGTAGACGAGGCGGAAAATTTTTCAAAAAACCGCGTTGCGAAGATGATCCGCGATACGCCGGCGCTCTCGAGCATCTTTCCCTCGCCGCGGACTCGGGACTCCGGCAACACGCTAGACAATAAAGAATTCCCTGGCGGAGTGCTCGTTATGCGCGGAGCTAACGCGCCGGCCGGCCTGGCCTCGCGGCCGATCCGCATTTTGCTGCCTGATGAGGTTGACCGCTACCCGAAGAGCGCCGGCACGGAAGGCGATCCGGTGGACCTGGCCGAGAAGCGTACAAGCAACTTCCACAATAAAAAGATTGTGCTCGCGTCTACGCCGGGCATAAAGGGCGATTCTCGAATCGAGGAAGGCTTCGGCGAATCGGATCAGCGCCGGTACTTTGTGCCGTGTCCGCATTGCGAAGAAATGCAAGTGCTCGAGTGGCGGCGGCTCAAATATGAGTATGAAGAGGAAGAGGAGCGCGACGAGGACGGCATCCGCAAATACCGGCTAAAGCTCTGGTACTACATTTGCGTCAACGGGTGTGTGATTGAAGAGCGCAGTAAGTTCTTTATGATCGCTAGGGGCGAATGGCGCGCGACGGCTAAGCCGATGGATGAGCGCGTTGTAGGCTTCCACTTGAACGCGCTTTACTCTCCGTTTGTCGAGTGGCGCGATTTGATTCTCGAATGGCTGAAGGCGCGCCATAACGTCGAGCGGCAAAAGACGTTCATAAACACTCGCTTAGCTCAGACCTGGGAAATCCGCGGCGAGAAAGCCAATCAGACAGCAATCGAGGCGCGCCGCGAGCACTACGGAGACAAGCTCCCGGCCGGCGTGCTCATGCTTACATGCGGCGCGGACGTGCAAAGGGATCGCATCGAGGTTTCCGTTGCGGGATGGGGCCTCGATTCTGAAGTTTGGCTCGTGGAGCATCGGAAGTTATACGGCGATCCGTCTTTGCCTATCGAGCACAACGATTCTCCCTGGCGCATGCTGGACACGTTTCTCCGCAAGCGTTATCCGCATGTACTCGGACCTACTCTCCACATCGTTACAACGCTCGTAGACTCCGGCAACGGCAATCACACAAAGCGCGTGTACGAATTCACGGGAGCGCGCGAGAGTCGCGGCATTCACGCATGCAAGGGTGTCTCGGGATTCGGCATCCCGCTAATCAGCTCGGCAAACCGCAAGGGCGTGAATACGAGATCGACGAAAGAGTCGCTGGGATCAAGGAAGCTGTCTGCGAACGGAAGCTGGTTAAAGGCACTCGGTTCTGGATAAGTTTCGTCGTCTCGGGGTTTAACCAAAAATTGACTGGAGCTTTGAATGATGAAAGCTCGGGATGCCCCGATATTTCGCGCGCGCATTATTGCCTTGAGATGCCAATACTCCTCAGCCGTATTTTCAACGGGAATGTTTTCAACGGACAGCACTCCCCCTTTTACGTCCAATCGAGCCCGCTCTTTTTCTTTCGTTAATTCCCATTGAGCCTGAGCAAAGGTCACGCTTCCGTATGCAGCGTTAGCGGAATCCTTAGTAGCTTCGGCGGCTTTGCGAGTTTCCCAAGCCTGCCAGACAATAGCACCCAGCGTAAGTATAAGCAGCCAAGCGGTAACTCCTTCAGGCCATGCCACGAGTACGTACCACCAAGGCATGTAATCCTTGGGGTCTTGGCACTCTTCTGCGCTGGGTGCCTTTTGTTTGGGGGAGGTCGTCCCTATAGAAGCACTGTGTTCTTGGCATTCGCGCTGATATTCGATGCTGGATCGATGTTCCTCGTAGGACATAAGTACTATTGCCCCTGCGATCAGGGCCGCGCCCAGCAACGATCCACCAATAACCAGCAGCCTTTTCAGCATAATGCGCAAATTGTACCGGAGCTGGCCACGTTAAAAATCTCGCCTGCCGAGGCGTTCGGCATCCTGGCCGCACGGATCGAGAAGCGCATCTCGGCAATTGAAGGCGTTTCGCTCGCGGAATACAACATGGTCGTTTACGAGCTACAGTACGTATTACGTCAAATCAGGAAGGCCGAGCAGTATTTCAAATCCGCTTTACCTGGCGCGTCATCTGGTAGCGCCGCAACCGCGCCGCGTCCATCTTCAAAGTGATTGGCAGTTCCCGCGCCGTGTCCAATATCCATTGCTGAATTTCCGCACAATCCCAATGAGGCGGGATGCGCTCGGCCCGCTCGAGCAGGTTTCGCTTTAACGTGTCAAAGCATTGCGTGATGTATGCCGTTTGCTCGTCTCGAGTCATTGCAGCGACCATTGATTGCGGAAAGCTAATTTCTTTCCCTGGAACTTCTGTCGGGACCGACTCGTCAAATCACTCAGGCGGACTGCGCATGGCCCGCCGTCACAATGCTTGAGGGCCATTCTTTCCGGGGGTGGTCCCTCCTTTTTCCAATCCCCCTTGTCTTGATAGAGCTTTAATCCGTCCGTTGTTAGCTGAGTCATGGGCTCGATTTTATCGCCAGCAAAAAGAAGGCGGCCCGAAAGCCGCCTGAGACGTTCCCTGCTGATTCCAAAGCATTACACTGAATTCGTTGGGAGGTTACCCTCTTTCAGCGCCGTCTCCCGCGCAATAGCATCCTTGAGGTTTCGCTCCAGCGCTGAACAAAGCAGCTTAACGACGGCCACCGCCTCAGTTTGGCTCTCGGCTTTTACGGTGAGGCTCACCGTCATTGTGTCAGGATGCCATTTTCCGCGGACTCGTCCATCTTCCGACTTGAAAGTCCATCCTGTGCCATCGACCTGGCTCTCAGTTTCCCCGTGTGCTTTCCCTTGTGTCTCTCCCACCCTTTACCTCGTCTCTTTGGTTAGTGAATCGTCCTGAGTCGTTGTATCGTACCGTACACATTACGCCTTGGGCTCAAAGCTCACGCATCCGTAATCAGGGAAGATCGCCCCTGCCAAAATTAAAGTTGTGTTTTGTTTAGCTTGCGCTCGTGAATGCCTTGCGATCCGCGGCCGCGTTCACCTTCGCCAGTGTGCGGCGCAATTCGCTTCGCACCGAGATAAGCGGCCATACAACCAAGAGAACGAGCGCCAATAAAATCAGTAAACCGATAAGAAGATTCACAATTCCCTCATATTAAAATGGTTTTCCGGTAGGAATTCACCGGGACGGCCGGCGCTCAGCATATCAGCCATTCACGAAACCATACGGCACGAAACCGTAAGCTCGCCATCAGCGAGAAGTTACCGGCGAGCCGCGCCGCGTCCGCCTGGCTCTCGAAATCTGCAACGGTTTGCTTTACCAGCTCTCGAGTCGCTACTACCATCACTCACCCGCCGGCGTTGCGATTGGATCGGTCTTCGCCATCTCCGCAACCTGCGCCGGCTCGTAAGCGCCAACGTTCGCGGTAGCATCGGCCTTCCCTTGCTCGTAAGCATCATTCAAGAGATTCACGAGCGCGTGCGCCTCGCCGGCCGTCTCGAATGTCTTCAGCGGAGCCAGGCTCGGCAGATCGCCGCGGATTATCTCCCATTTTTCCCGTATCTCGTATTTCACGATTTCTAACCCCTTCGTTTCTGAATTGTCGCAATCAGTAAAAACGGTTTACTTGCTTGCAGGAATTCCCGCCGGAATCTTTACGGATGCCCTAGATGAAACTGCTCGCACTCGCGACACGGGTAGGCGTTGAGCGTATCCCACCGGCCGGCGTTGCGAGGATGGCAGATATCGCCGCGCTTGAGCAGGGTCCGAGCAGCATAAGCCGAGTCTTCGCTCGGGTAAGCATCCTTGCCCGAGCTGCAAATAACCCGGTTTTGCGCGCCGGCAATCATTACGCCGCGGCTCCCTGCAAGAGCGAGAACTGCTCGAAGTCTGAAACGAGCATGCTCGGCGCAACCTCGGCGCGCTTTGCCTTTGCCGGCTTCGGCTTCTTCGGCTTCTCGGGCTCGCGGTTGTCGATAAGCTCCACCTGATCGCGTTCCCGCACAACGCGCGCATAGTCCGGCATTTCGCAGACGCTATCCGATACCTCAGCCTCGGCGAGCGCCTCGAGGCGCGACCATATCTCTTCTGTATCGAAATCGGCGTGAGCGTCAATGGCGGCCAGGATGCCAACGCGCTCAGCATTCACATCGAGCCCGAGCCAATGGCAGCACTCCGCGAAGCTCACATACTCGCGCTTGCCGTTTACTTCAACGCCTGGCTCGGAGGTTGCGAACCAATCACGCGCGAGGATCGCCTCGTCTGGTATCCGGCACATCTCCGCCGGCCACGTCTCGCCAAGCCGGAGAGGCCCGCAAGGTATCTCGAGCTGCATAGCATCGGCGAGCGTGAAGAGCGCGAACCGATGCCAGAATTGAAGCGCCGGCGAGTAATTCCATCCCGCCCGGCCCTGTTGCCACTTATCAACCGTCGATTTTTTCATTCATTCCCCTTTGCGTTCTTCTTTGCCACACGTTGAAGGATTCGCGCGAATTTCAGCGCCACACGCTCATTAGCTCGCCCTGCTCAACCGTCCGCTTCCGTTTAAGCGCCCCGTCTCGTATCTGCTCTCGTGCGATCCGCTCCGCCTCAGCCCGCGGAACGTTGCCGCAAAACTCGATGATTGCCGCGCGCTCTTCAAACTCTTCATCCCTCACGCCTTTACCCTCGCTTTCATGCCCGTATAACCGGGCGTTGTGATTCGGTTGAGGAATTCCTGCTCGTCCGTCCCTTCGTTGAATCCGTCAGGCCCGAGCCGCTCATCTACCCAAGCCCAGAATTCCGCCAACTGCTCGCGCCGCTGATCCTGGCTCCGCTGAAGATCCCGCTCCGCCCGCTCTTCGGCTCGCTTCGCCTCGATTGCTTCCTCGATTTCCGCCGGATGCGGAAAGAACCTCGAGCTTCTCAAGAGCGGGATGAGCGCGGCCCGGAACGGCTCAAGCCCGTAATCCCGTACCATCTCCAGCCAGGCGGCCATCCACATATCCGCCGTTTCCGGCAATAGCTCCTGGCCCGGATAGTTCGCCTTCATCTGAGCCATCAGCGCCGGCACTTGGGCCAAGTCCGTATTTCTCCGCGGCCTGCTTAATTGCGTCGATGCTGCGCTCGTGTCGATCCTTAGCAGCGTTCCCGCTCGCTCCATTCACATTCCCCCCGTTTGCTTGAATTGGTTTCATAAACTGATCGAGCGGCCCGTTTGCATAGTCCGTTACCTGCTCAATCCACAGGTAAGGCCGCTTGCCGTGGTTAACTGGGCTCTTGCCGCGGTTGTTTAGGCAGGTTTGAAATTGCTCGAGCGTCATTTGCGGCAACGCCTTCAGCAGATCGCCGAGCCGGCCGGCCTCTTTGCCATCCCACGGCATCGCCGGCGCGCCGGGATTCTTGAAGCGCCAATATGTCTCGATGGCTGCCTTAAAAGTCGTATGCCGAGGATCGGCTTCGCCCTTACCGGCCTTTGCGGGTTTTGTCTTTGGCGGATTAGGCGGAGGAGGTTCCGTTTTACCCGCTTCCGGCGCGCCAGCGTCGGAAGGGTTTTGTATTTCACCTTCACCTACACCATCACCAATACCAACACCAACACCTAGCGGAAATGTTCCGAAGTCTTCGGGAGTCTTCAGAACTGTTTGTGAAGGTTCGGGAGTCTTCGGAAGAGTTCCGAAATTCGGCGCGGATTTCTGAAAAGACTGAATCGAAAGATACTTACCCTTTTTCGATTCAACGTATCGCATGCGAAACGCTGTCAGCTCATCGAAATCAGGCTTCGGGCTCTGTCGATCCGCGGCCGTCTTGAACCTCGGCAGGTATTTCTCCGAGGTTTCAAACTGCGCCCACAATGAACCATCCGGCGCAGAGTAGACAAATACGAGGAAGTTCGCGGCGTACTCTTGAAGCCATCCGCTCACCGCCTCGAGTGAAGGCTTCGCGCGGAAGCTCGCATACACCGTATCCATGAGCTTTGCGTAATTCAGCTCTAGCCGGCCGTATCCGTTCGCCGCGGCGTACAACCAAGGCCAATGAAGACGCGCCTCGTCACTGCAAACCTTGAGACGCTCTCCGAAAAATAACCCTTTTGCATCTATAAGCACTGTGCCCTCAGCTTTGTTTTTTCGCGTGCTGCATGTAAGTGAAGTGAGCCTCGAGCCATCGCTCCGTGTGATAGCTGAGCTTTCCGTATTGCTGGATCGCGCACGGATCGCCCTTCCGTGCGCCGCATCTCGGACAGTGAACGTCTAAGCTCGTTACGCGCATCGCTCGGCCAGGGTCAGCATTCGCTCTTCGCGCGTTGCTGGCCGGCGGAGCGGCCGCGCCGGCAACGGCCGCCCGTTCTGAATCGGCCCGCGCTTGCGTGCGGCGAGCTGCCTCGCGGCCCCGATAAGCACAACCGGCGAGAAGACGCCGGCGAGCCGCCTATCTGCGAGAGCGTCATCGTTGAAGACTTTCGCCAGGTCCACAAGCAGGAGCGGAACATCGGGGAATTCTTCGTCAACGGCGCGGAGGATTGCCTCCGTTGCCGCCTTCGCTTCCGGCGTCCGCCCTTCATGGATGACGATTGCGAGCCGGATTCCTCCGCCGGCCGGCGCGTAAGGGTTCGCATTGAGAGCGCCGAGGAGCTGCTCAAGCTCGGCGCAACGGGCAACCCTGGCAGGCATCCGGGTTTCGAGTAGAAACCCGGTTATGGAAAGCTCATCGAGGTTTGCGCAGTAGAGAGCCAGCTCCGGCCGGCGATAGCTTGCCGCCATTTACTTATCCCCCCGGTGCATCGGCGCGCAGACGTACTCGTGAGTTATGCCGTTATCCGTGCGATGGACGAAGAGCGCCGGCTTCGCATTGTTGGAGAAATGGAATTCAACATGCCCCTCAACCGCGGCGAGAAATTCTTTGATGAAATCGCCATCAAACCCGATTGCGAACGTCTCCGCGGGTCCGCCGATAATATCGAGCTGCTCGGCCGTCTCGCCGAGTTCTCCGGCGCTCTTCATCTCGAGAGTGCCGGCGCTGATATCGAGCGCCAGGAGCCGAGTCTTCGCCTCAGAGAAGAGCAGGCAGCGGCTAAGCGATTGCGAAACCGTCTCAACGTCCAGCTCGAGCGGCGCGCCAGAATTGCTCGGGATGATTGCCTCGTATGAGGGAAACTGTCCGGCGAGCTTTTGGCTCGAGAGCGTGCGAACACCGGCCCGGAAGAAGAGCGCGCTATCTGTCTCGCCTATCTCGATGAGGCTGATAGCTTCATCTCTCAGAATCGAGGCCAGCTCTTGAAGCGCCTTGCGAGGGATGAGCGCGCGCCAGGTTGAAGCGCCGGCCACGGAGCAATCCGTTTTGCTTACCCGCGTGAGCCGGTTCCCGTCCGTCGAAACCATCGCAACGCGGCTCCCGGCAATCTCCAAGAGCGCGGCGTTGATCGCATATTTTCCCTCAGCATCGGCAACCGTAACGAGCGCCTTTGCGATGAATGCCCGGAAGATATCCGCCTCGAGGCCGGCCTTCCAGTCTGTAGGCTGCGGGAGCTGAGGGAAGCTCGCCGCGCTCATCCCAATCATGCGCGTATTCGAGCGCCCGCACTTGATTTTGAGCCAGCTATTCTCTTCCTGTTTGATCGTTACGGCATCGCCGGCGAGCAGCCGGACGTAATCGTAGAGCTTGCGCGCCGGCACGGTTACCACGCCCGGCGCTTTGATCCTGGCCGGCACGGAGGTTGTAAGACTTTGGCTGAGGTCCGTTGCCGAGAGCTTCACCGATTGGAGAGCGCCCTCGCCCGTTGCGTCTATGAGCAGGTTTGAGAGGATCGGTATAGTTGTATGCCGCTCGACCACTCCCACTGCCGCGGCCAGCTCCGCGGTTAGCTCTTTGCGGCTTACAACAATCTCGAGCTGAGTTGTCGCTTTAACTTCGGTTGCCATTCATTCACCTTTCAGCGTTTGGGTTTTAGGTTCGGACAGTGATAGTTATTTCCGTCCGCGGATTCGTCCAGTCGCGCAGCGTCTCAACCTCTACGCGCCGGCATCGCGCATCACTCCCGCGCTTACCGTTCCGGCCAGGGAAAGCGCCGGCCGCCTGTAGCGCGTCGAGAATTACTTTGTTGAAGTTGTCAGCATCGCCGCGCTTGCCTTTTGGCAGGTACACGAGAGCCTCAACCTTGTAAGCCTTCGCATCGGGCATCACCCGGCCGGCCAGGAATACGGCAACGTCCGCCTTGAAGCTGATCGCGCCTTTGCGAACGAAGAATTGAGCCCGGCCCGTGCGCCGGTTTGTGCGTACGCCCTTGTAGTGATTGCCGCTCGGCGGGATGCCCGGCACGGTGAGCTGAATCATGCCGCCCCCTGAGCTACACTTCCGACAGAGGCGGGTAAGAGATGCCAAGAATCAGCATTAAGGCGCGCTTTGCTCCGGGGAGAGTAGTCCCGACCAACATCGGCATATCCAATCACGACGTGGATTTTGAAGTTGAGGGACTCGAAGGCCACGGATTTAAGAAAGGACGCCGACCCGCGATGGAATTGATTAGTGTCCTGCGTCACTGCGCAGAGCTGTTTTCCACGCAAATTGACGTATTCGAAGAACAAATCCAGGCAGGAAATCTCGGCTGGCTGCGAGATTTTGAATTCGAAGAGCCTTGTATCGACGAGCTTTTTCCGGAGGAGTCGTGTATCGACGAGCCTCCTCCGCAGGACTAAACATAAGTATCGTTCCCCGTGAATGCCTATGCCCCGTAAGAGCGCTCCGACCGCTAAGTACCTCACTGAAACCCCCTCGCCGCTCTCTTTTTTGCTGCCTGCTCTCGGCCCGCTCTCCACCGCCCGAGCGTTACGGCGTGATATGTCTCCGCTTCGGATTGCCGGCCGCGCAAGCATTCAGAACATGCGCCAGGCGCGCCGGCCACATACGCGCCGCACTCCGGGCAATTGCTCTCGATGAATTGCGAGAAATCGCACTCGATCCGTAACAGCTCCCGCTGAAACCGCGCGAATCCGGCGGCCGTCTCATCGCACGTAAACCGGAAGCGCCGCGCCTGTATCTCTTCGGAGAATTTGAGAACCGGCTGCCAGCGATCCGCCCGGTACTGAAGAGCGAACATCCCGCCGCGGATGAGGAAGATTACCGGCCGGCTCGCAGCATGCACGCTCGGCGAGGATGCGAATACAACCTGCGCCCTCTCGCGTCCCGTGAGCGGATACATGAAGAGCGCCGCGGCGTTGTCGGCGTGCTCGTAATGCTCGCGAGCGCCGCGGAGGTCGGCGTGCATATCCTCCGCGGAGTTCCACGAGCCGAAGAAGACTCGCCTCACCGAGAAACCTCGCGCCCGATGGTTTCCTCGTGATGGCAAATCCAGCAGAGCCAGCGGAGATTGCTCGCGTCGTCGTGGCGCTCGCCGCCGCCCATCTTTCGCGGCTCGATGTGCGCCGCCTGGCCGGCGTGAATCAGGAGCGGCATCACGCCTTCGCCGCGTGGTACTTCCTCGCCGTGGAGCGGAGCCGGACGGTCACAACGGTATTTACCGCGGATGAGGTTTTCGCAACGGAAGCCGGCGCGCTCTCCCACTTCCTCGCGCTGCTCTTCCCATTCCGCGCGCGTGCGGCATATCATCACGCGCTTACCGTCTGATTTGTTCGTACGATACAAACGGCCAGGCTTAGGCGGCCGGCCGGCCGGAGGCTTCGGACATGCGTAAACGGTCACCGTACACCGCCGATGCCGCGCCGCTGCATGAAATAGAGCGCCGCCTCGAAACTGTGAAACCAAAGGAAACGGAGCGCCCGCTCACCAGAACGCCAGCTCCCGCGATGCCGATACGGTGAGCCGATAAAGGACAAAATCCAAACAGGCTGACTCGAGTGCTTGAAGATGCGAGGCTTTCTCATCACGCCTCACCTGGCCATGCGGGAGCATCGAGCAGCCGCTCGGACGGCACGAGGCGATACTCGAAATAGCCGCTTTTCGGATCGCCGATGCGGCGCTTATCGAGAATCCATCCGCCATGAGCAGGCTTGCGCAGATCGCGGAGCCGCGCAGAGACGGAGCGATCCGTTGCATGTATTCCGCTCTTGCGTAGAGCGTCTACAACCGCCTCAATCGTCCGCCATTTTCCATCGAGCATGAGAGCCCGCGCGGCCGCGAGCTGCGATGTGAGCCGCGGCCCGTCTAGCTCCGGGTCAAACGTCGCGCCGTCGAAAGTCAGTACCGGCGCGATTTCAGGGATTAGTGAGAGCTGCGCGCTCGCCATTAGCGGAGAACCTCCGCCGCGAGATGAGCAAAGCAGGCGAGAACTACAACCGCGCCAGCCGCGAGCAGGCCGAGGAGAACAACGCCGAGCATCCGCGCGCTACCGGAGGCATCCACGGCCGCCGGGCATTCCTGGCAGATAACGCCGGCATCGCCGAGGAGCGGGTTTTCAATCTTCAGGCCGCACGCATGGCAAACCACTTGCCCCGAGCACCGGCCCACGATTAGGCCCATTTGCACGAAGGCGCTAAGCGCCGAATCGTCGATGTAAACGATGAGCCAGTCTTGCTCGTGCAAATCGAAACGCTCGACAGACCACCGGCCGTTATCGAGCTGGCGGAGCCGATACTTCATCGGCGCTTTTTGCTCTTGGAAGCTGTAGCGAGGCCAATCGAGAACCGCTTGACCTAGAGGCAAACACTTTGCTGCGTCCATTCCCTTCCCCCGTTTTCCTAAAAGAATTATTATAGGAATTTCAGTGAAAGTAATCCGAGAGAATTAAACGTGTCAAATAGTGATTTGCGTTACGCCTGTATCTTCGCACATGTTTGCGTGATTTCGAGATATGCGAGATAGTAAGTCAAATTCCTAAAAGAATTCTAAGGCAAACGATGGAAGCTATGGAATCAATCTCGCAAATGATCGGAACGGCCGAGGCCGCGAAACTGCTCGGCTATCAGCAAACAACGCTCCGCCGCTGGCGCGCTGAAAAGAAAAACCTTCCGGCTTACAAGGTCGGCGGCCGCTGGCGCTACAATCGCAGCGAGGTAATCGACTTTCGCAACGCCGGAAGGCGCGAGGTAATCACGGGTGCAGCTCTATAAGCGCGGCAAATACTTTTGGGTTCGCTTCACGGTCAACGGAAAGCAGTACAGAGAGGGAACCAAGGAAGTAACGAAGGCCGCGGCCGGCACGCGAGCGACGGAGATAATCAACCGGGTCCAAGGCGGGAAGCCTCGAGCCGCCATCCACGGAGCCCCAACGCTCGCCGAGTTCGCCGGCGGATGGTTTACCGAATGGGTGAAGTCCAACGCGCGCCTGGCGTTCAAGAGCCGCGAGTATTACCTCTATGGGCTCTTGCTGCTCAGGAATCAAAAGATAATGAGCATGCGCATAGACGCGATATCGGCCGAGGATGCCGATATGATCCGCGTTGCCGGCTCGCCGTCCACGCATAACACGGCATTGCGCACTCTCCGCCGAATGCTCAACCTGGCGGCGAAGCGCGGGCTCGTCTCCAAAGCGCCGGCGATTAGCTTGCTCGAGGAGAACCGGCGCACGCTACTTGTAGAGCCTGACGCGGAGCAGCGCATCGCAGACGAGCTGACCCGGCCAGGCCGCCGGCGCGGATCGCTGAAGACGGCGCTTTACATGATCCTCGATGCCGGCATGCGGCCGAAAGAAATCTGCTCGATGCGAATTGAGGATGTGAACTTTGACCGCGGCTTCGTCTACGTGCCGAAGAGTAAGACGCGAGCCGGCGCTCGCTTCCTGGCGCTCACGGATCGCATGAAGGAAAAACTATTCGCGCAGATCGGCGCGCGCACCGAGGGTTACGTCTTCCCTTCCCCGCGGTTTGATGGCTCGCCTATCAAATCCCAGGCCCTAACGGCCGCCTGGCGGAAAGCATGTAAGGCCGCCGGCGTCTCGCCGGATTTGAAACTCTATTGCGCCCGTCACACGTTCGGCACCGACGCGATGAGCGCCTCGAAAAATCCCTTCGTTGTGATGAAGGCAATGGGTCACACCGAGCTACGGACTACCGAACGCTATCAGCATCACGATATTTTGGAATTGGGCGCGCAGATGAATGAGCGCAACCGGAAGAGAGCGGTTAACTAGATGGGATGGGCCAAGGGAGTAGCGCGCAAACCGAACCGGATCGAGTTGACCGGCGATACGGCGAAAATCTTCTTATCTTCCGGCCACATCGCCACGATAGACGCAGAGGATGTGGAGCGCGTGCGTCCCTATTCGTGGCATGCCGTATTCGCGAAGAACGGCGTTTATGCGTGCTCGAAGACTGGCGGGAAGGCTACATATCTTCATCGGCTGATCGCCGAGACGCCGGACGGATTAGATACTGACCATCGAGACGGTGACGGGTTAAACAATCGCCGGAGGAATCTCCGGCCCGCTACCGAATCTCAGAATCTCTTGAATGTCGGCCCGCGCAAAGGGAAGCGATTTAAGGGAATCTTCGCCCGGCCTTCCGGCTTCGTTGTGCGGGCTCCGCTTGCGAACGGAAAGCAGAAGTATCTAGGCACCGTCAAGACGGCCGAGCAGGCCGCAATGATTTATGATTCCTATGTGGCTGAGAATTGCAGCGAGTTCGCCCGCAAAAATTTTTAGCACACGGATTAGCACAATCGCGATTAGCACACCGGGGCGCGATGAGCTAAGTAGTTGATAACAAAGCTGGAGAGGTGGCAGAGCCCGGTTGATCGCACCTGACTCGAAATCAGGCATACTCGTAAGGGTATCGGGGGTTCGAATCCCCCCCTCTCCGCCATATCATCTATAATCAGCAGCTTACAGAACGCGCAAGTGGCGCTTTGAAAACGCTCTACTCAACCAGCATTGGCCGAGTAGACCCGCGAGCTTGAGCGATTCGATAGAGATTCACTGGGTCGCAGACATGGGCTAGTTCGTGAGCACGCAGGAGTTCTTCACCCCGAACTGAGGCTACGGTCACAGAACATGCAGTACAGATTGAATCGTAGCTGCCATCGCTGTTGTGTCTATGGGGGAACTTAACCTCAGACACCATCGTGACCCTCTTCCCCGCTGCTGGCATGGCAGTAGGGTATCGGAGAGGTCTTGAAGGAGTCCGTTCTCTTTTGCTCATACCCAATATTTTTCTCTGAATGTGTTCAATATTGCTCAGATCAAGCGGCGTTTGATCGAGATGATCGTGGCTAGTTATCTCCGTTAAGGAGACAACCGCTTGGGACGCCGGGGGGCGTCCCGCTCTTTTTCTGCTTCACTTCGACCTGCGATTTTTAGCTCGCAACCTCGGTTACAGCCGAGCTATTTATCAGTTCCTCCAGTCGTGCGAGAAGGGCACTTGGCGGCATCGGTTTCACGAGAATTTCGAAATCGTGGCCTCGACTACTTGCCTCTTCGAGGAGAACGGCGGTTGAGTTCTGTCCCGACAAGAGCAGGATTTTGCAGGTAGGCAACATTTTGCGGATTGCTATTGCAGCGTCGATTCCGTTCAACCCGAACATGACGACGTCGCTTATGAGCACATCGGGCCGAAGAGTCTTCGCGGTTTCAATGGCTTCTTCACCGGAATAGACAGCGGTGGCTTCAAATCCGGTTTGATTGAGAATGATGGCCAGAGTGTCGGCAATCAAGCGTTCGTCGTCGGCAACCAGAACTTTCAGCTTCATTGACACCCTTCCCTCACCGACGAGAGTTGCCGTCTTATATGGGTCAGATGCGCGAAATTGGTTAGGGAGGGTCGAACGTAGCAGCGGTCACGCCAAATAAATTCCTGTAAATTGATGACAACTTCCGGAGCATCGTGGCCAATTTATGTAAGCCTTTTTGGCGGCGATGGCTGGATTGTGTGTGAAGTTAAGCAGGCTCCGGTTCAGGATCGCCCTAAGGCTAGTGCTGCAATGCGGACGAATCCGTTAGAATTTGTTTCCTTCGGATCAAAAAAAGCCGTGATGAACTCGTAAGAACGAACCCTCACCCTGCTTACGATTAAGGAGTTTATGAGCTCTCTTCAGGAATACAGATGTGAAGTCTGCGGTACAGTCGCCAGCAATCCGACACATTGGTATGTGATTCAATGCGGCGATTCGGAACTTACCGTTCTCAAATGGAATTCAGAGACCGCAAATGCACCCGGAGCAAGGCACTATTGCGGCGAAGCCCACGCTCAGGTGTACATCAGCCGATGGTTTCAGTCAGTATGTTCGCCGGCAAAACCAGACTTCACGAGGCCCTCGTTAGCGAATTAAGCCTGCGGGATATTCGTGGGGTCGAGTCATGTGAGGCAGATCAACGCAGCCGGGCTAAGCGAAGACGTGTTGCTGTTTCTTATCGTCCGCGGGATTCTCGGGCGTGGGGTTCTCAGGGCTCGACGGCGTTTCTGGCGGATCGTAATTCAGGTTAGGTCCGAGCCATCGCTCAACCTCCGCCAGGCTCATGCCCTTGCGGTCGCGATAGTCGGTAACCTGATCCCGCTCGATCTTCCCAAGGCTGAAATAACGAGATTGCGGGTGGGCGAAGTAAAGCCCGCTCACGCTCGAGCCGGGCCACATCGCGAACGACTCCGTGATTACCATGCCGGTGGTCGCCTGCACATCGAGCAACGACCAGAGTGTGCCCTTCTCAGTGTGATCCGGGCACGCCGGATAACCCGCGGCCGGCCGAATGCCCCGATATTTCTCCTGGATGATTTCGGCGTTGCTGAGGTGCTCTTCGCGGCCATATCCCCACTCGTCCCGCACTCGCTTGTGGAGGCATTCGGCGAAGGCTTCGGCGAGACGATCCGCGACGGCCTCGGCCATGATGGCGTTATAGTCGTCGTGCTTGGCCCTGAACCCGTCGCACAACTCCTTGAGGCCTATCCCGCTGGTTACCGCGAACGCACCGATATAGTCGCCCAGGCCTGTTTCCTTCGGCGCGATGAAATCGGAGAGCGACCGGCAAGGCTCGCTGCCTTCCCTGTTGGCCTGCTGGCGAAGGAAGTGGAATCGCGTCAAGACTTTTTCGCGTGAGTTGTCGGTGTACAGCTCGACATCGTCGCTGACAGCATTGGCGGGAAAGAACCCGTAAACGCCGCGCGCTGTGATCAGGTTCTTCTCGATGATGACATCCAGCAGAGCGTTGGCTTCGGCGAAGATCTGACGCGCCTGTGCGCCCTGTCTTTCGTCTTCAAGGATGCGGGGATAGACGCCCTTCAGTTCCCAGGTGTGGAAGAACGGCGTCCAGTCAATGAACTCGCGCAACGTGGCCAGAGGAAAGTTGTCGAGTACGCGCACTCCGGTGAAGGCAGGTACGGGAATATCTTCCGAGCGCCACTCGATCGGAGTTCGCCTCGAACGGGCCCTCTCGAGGGAGATGCCTTTCTGTCGTGACGAAGAATGCGCCTTGCGGATTGCCTCGTACTCGGCGCGATGCTGTGTCACGAACGCGGCCTTGCCATCTTCACTCAGAAGACTGGTCGTTACGGGTACGGCACGGCTGGCATCGAGCACGTGGACCACCGGCTCGCTATAGTGCGGGGCAATCTTGATCGCGGTGTGCGCACGGCTGGTGGTTGCTCCGCCGATGAGCAGCGGCAATTTGAAACCCAGCCGCTCCATCTCGCGAGCCACATGCACCATTTCGTCGAGTGAGGGCGTGATCAGACCGCTGAGGCCAACGACGTCGGCATTCTCCGCCCGGGCGCGCTCGAGGATTTTTTCGGCGTGGACCATCACCCCCATGTCGATGACCTCGTAGTTGTTGCAGGCGAGCACGACGCCGACGATGTTCTTTCCGATGTCGTGAACGTCACCCTTCACGGTTGCGAGCACGATTTTTCCCTGCGTCCTGACTACCTGGCCAGCAGCCGCCATCGCCGCCTTCTCGGCTTCCATGAATGGTGTCAGATACGCCACGGCTTTCTTCATCACGCGGGCGGATTTGACCACCTGGGGTAGGAACATTTTGCCGGCGCCGAAGAGGTCGCCCACTACGCTCATCCCGGCCATTAACGGGCCTTCGATAACCAGCAGAGGGCGGCCCAGCTTGACACTGGCTTCCTCGGTGTCGATGTCGATGTAGGTGTCGATGCCTTTGACCAGGGCGTGACTGAGCCGCTCCCCAACCGTGCCGTTGCGCCATTCCTCGGTCTTCTTTTCGCTGGCCACGGCACCAGCGCCCGCCGCCTTCAGAGCTTCACCGAACTCCACCAGGCGCTCTGTCGCATCTGGACGGCGGTTGAGAAGCACGTCCTCGACCAGCACCTTAAGGTCCGGCTCGATCTCCTCGTAGATCTCGAGTTGACCAGCGTTCACGATGCCCATATCCATGCCGGCGGTAATGGCGTGATAAAGAAACGCGGAGTGCATGGCCTCGCGAACCTTGTTGTTGCCGCGGAAGCTGAAAGAGATGTTCGACACTCCGCCGCTCACCTTCGCGTGCGGCAGATTGGCTTTGATCCAGCGGGTGGCGTTGATGAAGTCGACCGCGTAGTTGTTATGCTCCTCCATGCCGGTGGCAACGGTTAGGATGTTCGGGTCGAAGATTATGTCTTCGGGCTGGAAGCCGACTTCGTCGACCAGGATTCGGTAAGCGCGCTCGCAGATGCGGGTCTTGTCCTCGTAGGTCGCAGCCTGCCCCTGCTCGTCGAAGGCCATCACCACGACCGCAGCGCCGTACTTGAGCACAGTAGAGGCGTTCTGCCGGAACTTCTCTTCGCCCTCTTTGAGCGAGATCGAGTTCACAATGCCCTTGCCCTGCATGCACTTGAGGCCTGCCTCGATGACTTCCCACTTTGAGGAGTCCACCATAAAGGGCACCTTGGCTACCTCGGGCTCGCTCGCCAGCAACAGAAGAAATCGGGACATTGCCGCGACTCCGTCGATCATGCCCTCGTCCATGCAGATGTCGATCACGTTGGCCCCGTTCTCGACTTGTTGCCGGGCTACACTTACCGCTTCTTCGTATTTGCCTTCCTTAATCAGCTTCGCGAATTTTGGCGAACCAGCCACATTGGTCCGCTCACCAATCATGATGAAGACGCCAGACTGCTGGGTAAACGGCTGCGACCCGGATAGACGAAGAGGCTTTGGTTGCAGGGCTTCGGCTACGGT
>Ga0206998_1019_pt1 | contig 45539 bp, 38 predicted proteins | sample Alteio_BWMinCont_FD_153309 | JGI IMG/M metagenome (GOLD analysis project Ga0206998, IMG submission 153309) | Enriched cells from forest soil in Barre Woods Harvard Forest LTER site, Petersham, Massachusetts, United States -... | ecosystem: Environmental > Terrestrial > Soil > Temperate forest >... | reverse complement strand
GTTCCTTGTCAGAAGTAGTCATTTCTCGATCTCTCGGAGTGGGATGGCGGCGGAAGTGGCTGCCAATTGCGTGGCTGGCAACGTGGGGCCTCGCAGTGATGAGTGTGGCTGTTCCCTATTGGTGGGTCATAGGGCTGCTCGCAATTGCATTTTGGGAACTCACTTGGCAGATGAGCGGCACGGACAAGGCTCCGGTCCTGTCCCTGGAGCGAGTGAATAGCACGGCTATTCAATGGGCGACGTTCGCGGCGATCACCCTCTTCTTGCTGTTCTGCGTCTGCGTGAAGAAGGGGAATCTGCCCGTCTATGGAGAGGTACCGCCAGGAAGAGTGTTGTGGTCGGTACTCATCTCTCCCATAACAGAAGAGCTCTTCTTTCGCGGCCTGATGTATAACGGCTTTCTCTTTGTAGGACGAAATCTGCGCTCGAAACGTGCATTTGAGATTTTCGTCATGCTCTTCGTGGCCTCCGTATTTGGAGTTGCTCACGCTCGCACCGGAATTTATCTGACATTGACGACCGTTGCTGGCGTTGTCTATGGTCTGTGTCGCTTGAAGAGCGGCAGCGTCATTCCAGCGATTGTTTGCCACGCTGTGTTCAACGCCCTGGTAATGTGGACGTTCGGAAGATAGAACACTCATCGCCTCTCCATCGGCGGCTCGGCTTGCAGCCTGCGGACTGCCGCGAAGACGCGGGCTAAATAGCCGTTGGTAATGCCTTGCTGCGGATCTCCAGTGTTGTAACGTGAGATTGCGTGCTGTAAGGCTTCCTGGCCTGGTCCATAGGTCTTTTTCTCAATCTGATATGCGTCCTCAAGAATCTGCCAGCCTACCCGGAGATTCGTGCACGGCTCCAGCAGAGACTCAGGTGATATACCCCGTCGTTTGGCTTCGGCGGTGCTAACCTGCATCAGCCCAAGGTCCACAAACATGTCGTAGCTTTGGAAGTATGCCAACCAATCCAACGCTTCGCGTTCGTTGGTGGGCTGACGTTTGAGGCGTAGTGTTCCTTCGGGGAGCCTCCAACGCTTGAGTAGTCCCTTCGGAAAGTCAATCTGCATAGCGTTTGGATTACCGCGTGATTCAACCTGAATGACGGCGCGAAGCGTACTCAGAGGAGCGGTTGGGAGACAAGTCGATTGCAGCCTAATGATGTCCGTGTTCTGCGCTAGCGCTGGATGCTGATGAAGCAATAGGGTCATGAGCAGGAAAGTCTTCATCGGTTGCTGGCCTCATATAAAGGAATTGCCCAAAGGTCTGCCCAGTCTTGAGCGGAGACGTGCTGGACAGATGGAATGGTCGTGCCGGACGCCCAGTACAAGTTTGAGGGGGCAAGAAGCATGTCAGGATTTCGCGATAGCGTTTGGAGAGCAGGCCAAACAAGTAGCTGTTCGTAGCAGATGAGGACCCCGGCGCGGCGATCCCAGATACGGATCGTGGAGGGGTAGCGCAAGATCAACGGGAAGCCGTTGCGCCTGTCGCCAAAGCGCCACATGCCGAGAGGCACGGGAACCCGCTGCACATATGACAGGCGCTCCGTGTAGCCACGGGAAAGGAGAACATTGCGATTCGCCTGGGTGTTTGCAACAGGGATGGTCGTGCCGATGAGCAGTCCGGTATGCCGGGCTTGCAGTTGAGCAAAGGTTGCGGCCCAGCGTTCGTCATGCGTCGGAGTCCACGTTGGGATGATTGACTCCGGAAAGAGGATGAGTGTATCCGGGTGCGTAAGAGCTATTCGCTGCATTGCCGTTTCCTGGTCTTGCAGTGTCGAGCCGAGGATGTCGCGTGTCGCTGAACCTCCAAAACGAGTGTTCACGGCAACGATGCGCGGATCTTGCAATGGGCGGTGAAAACGAGCATGTGCCGCGAGCGACGCACCTATAAGTACCGCCAGAGTAAAAGGGGAACCGAGACGACGGTAGGCCAATATGAGGATCAGGGGTAGACAGAGCCCGAACCACCGAGTTCCGGGAAACCACTGCCCCACAGAGACCAGCGGGTGCGCAACCGTGACAAGGCTGAACGGCGGGAGCGCCAGAGTGATGATCGCAGCGACCGTTGCCAAGGGAAGAAGGCGACGATTGTACAGAGCAATCCACGGCGCCGCACTTAGGGCTAGAAGACCCACCCAGATGAGCAGGGGCAAGAGAAGGTTGCCCCTAGTGCCGAAGAAGCTCTCTGAACCTGGAATGACGTTCCATGTGGCCCCCGCATAGTAGAGCGCAGAGCTCAAGGCGTCTCGTCGACGCCGTGACTGTAAATACACGAATGGATATAGGAGGGCCAGTAAGTTCAGAGAGGGCTTGCCGCACCATCCGGCGGTCCCAAAGGCGAAGGCTACGGAGAAAACCAGCGCCGTTCGGAGGTTCGGGGAAATCCAAACGGAGGGAAGATGAGTTGCCATCTTCCCTCCTGAAGGCTCTGTAAGCTCCGCGATTTTCATAGCCCCTGGACTCCATTCGGTACGGGTCGTCCAAACCGTGCCTACTTCGTATTTGTTTCGGGGTGGTATTGCTTTTCAACTAGGAATGGTTGGACCCAGTGCCGTACTGACCGGGCCGGTATTGGGCCGAAGTAACGGGAATCGAAACTCTTCGGACTGAAAGCGCTAACGACCCAGAGTTGTCCTGGCTGAACGTGATAGGTGCCGTATGCATAGGGGCGAATCGGATGACCCGTTGAATCATGGTCAATCGTGAGTGTATTGGCGAGTAATTGCCCGTTGACAGTGACACCTCGGGCAGAGGTCTCGACGGTATCTCCAGGCCATGCCACAACAGGCTTGATGAGGGGCGCGAATCCGTCCGGACAGGTTCGCATGGGCTTTCGATAGTTCGGTTCCCCTTTCAACCCAGGCCAGCGAACATCGGGGCAAAAGAAGACGTAGGGGGCAGGAGTGTGAGGCGCTTTTGCTGGATCGGCAATCTCTTTGTAGAGACCAAACGGTGCCGAGTGCGTAAAGTTGAAGACAAAGCCGAAGCCGACGCCAGCCAGAGTTAGCCCGACGAACGCAACAGCGAACGCGACTACGATGTAGCTCAAGCGGGAAAGACTGGCGAGGCGACTACGGAACCTCGGATTAGACAGGCCAATCATGAATGCCCTCCTGAATAAATGCAGGAATCTGTTTCGCATCATTGGTGCGCCGAATTTCGTTTTGGTGGATCGCAGCGGTGTCGGATTTCGAGATGCTCGCGATATGGAATGCTCGAATGACGTGGATCTCGAAAATACTTCCTGTTTCGCGGGGCCGTGATGCGTCCTCAGAACGGGCTCTAGGGTCACGTCGAATGAGCTGGCCGGTAACGTGGATGTTGTCGCCTTTTTCGAAGCTCCTCGCCACAGACGCACTTTCCCCGAGGAAGGTGAGAGGGAGAAACTGCCGATGCTCAACGGTCTTGCCGTGGGTGTCGTAAAACCAGTTCTGCGCAAGACGGGCGCGCACAAAGACGCGGCCGCCGGCGTCATCGACCGAAGGCTTGTCGGTCAGGTTTCCGGCGAGGGTCACTTGATTAAGAATTTCCATTCAGCTTCTCCTCGATTGCCTGTTGATCAATTGCGGTAGCGGCGATCGAGGTGATGTCGAGTGCCGTTTGTCGGGGTTGTGCGTGTGGTTGTGCAGCCGTTTTGAAAGCTGGGGGTTTAAGTTTGGTTCTCGCCAACAAAGCCTCATTGAGGAAGTAGAGACTTTGGACGCCGTAGATCGGAGCCACACCATTGATGAAGATGAGCATGTCGCCGGGTGCAGTGATCTTGCTGTCGGGATCATTGCTGGCCTTCGTCGGCGGCTTAATGCGTCGAATCTCATCGACCGTGATGAGCGGCCGTTGGACCTGTTCAACGCTTCGGAAGATGTGCTTGAGGTAGAAATCTGTCCGTTGCCCGCTATAGTTGACGGTTTCTTTCTCTACGGTCATGTTGCCGCTGAGTTCGGAGAGGTTCTTGCACGTTTGAAGATTGTCGGTCTGAAAGGCTGCTTTGATGTAGCAGTTGTCGGTAATTGATTCGTTCGGGCCGTACTCCTCGATGATTTGGGTAAGCGTCTGTGCGATGAGGTAGGGCTTAATTTTGTACCCGGCCATTAGGCTCATTGCACTTGCAAGATTCGGGATTTTCTTCAATTCGGGAAACTCATCCAGCATGAGCAGCAGATGGTGACGGCTGGGATCAAGCCGTTCCATAAGACGATTGAAGATGAGCTTGAGCATGAGCCTTACCAGAGGTCTGAGACGTTCTCGATCCGGCTGCGGGACTTTAAAATACAAGCTCATTGGCGCCGATCCGTAGACCAAATCTTGGACAACGAAATCAGAACGGGAAACGGTCCTCTGAACAATTGGGTCGTCGTAAACCGTCATCGGAGTGACGATGCTGGACTGAATGCTGGAAGCCTCGCGGTCGGCCCTATTAAGCTGTCTCTGGACGGCTTTGCTGACGAAAGGATGGGTAAAAGTAGGCTTGCCGTTGATGTCGAACCATTGAAGCAGAGGGTTCGATTTGCCGCCTGGCATGTGTACTGTGTTCTGGATCTCTTTGAGCACGTCTTGGAAATCCATGCCCGGCGAGGAGTAAAGTGCGAGCACATCGGGGAGCGTTGGCTCGCGCGGAGCGTCCAAGTTCCTGAAAACGTACCCCAGGTGGATGATGCCAGCGGATACGAGATCAACTGCGGCATCCTCAAAGTGCTTATAGAGACTGTCGTCATTCCCGTGGCGGATCACTGCATTCGCGATGGTCTGTGCGTCGGCGACCTCGTAGTCGGTTTCCCACCGAATCTCCGAGAGTGGGTTGTAGCAGCAACTCTCGAATGGCAGCGTTGGAGCAAACTTCAAAACACGTTGACCGATAGCGTGCCGGAAACCGGCGGTGCGGTCCCAATTCTCACCCTTCAGGTCATAGACGAAGGCGCTTTGCCGCCACTGGCACAGGGTGGGGATGATCGCCGATACGCCCTTACCGCTTCGGCTGGGAGCAAATAACAAAACGGGCTCAGAGCCAGAGTGAAGCAGGTAGCGAATCTCCTGCGTATCTGGATCGCGCCAGCCGCCGACATAGACGCCATCGTTCGCATCGAATAAACCGAGCTTCTGAATGTCATCTCGTTTGGCCCACGTTGCAGAGCCGTGAAGGTTCATTAAACTATCTGTGCTTTTGCGATCGCGTATGAGGGAGAGGAACCAATAGGCAAGATAGGCAAGAAAGAGTCCACCAAGAATAGTCGCGCCGAACGCAATCCAGATCTCTTTTCGCACGGCGGAACTGATGAGGCGACTGCCCGCAAAGTGTTTCCACAGCACAAGGCCCGCAAATGGTTGAAACACAGCAACGCCGTGAAACCACACAATCGGGTCGCCCATTTCGACTGGATTGTTGAGCTGTGCTGCAAGCCATTGGCTCGCAGCGCTTGCTGCCATGACGAAGGCGACGACAGCGCCCAACAGAGCCCGAACGTTCCATCCGCCCTGCCAGCGAGGGCGCGAGGGGAGAACGTATCCGGGCGGTGCGGTGGTTCCGTTATTCATGGTTGACCTCCTTGCGATAGTGCATGGTACATTCCACTACCGATGAAATAAAATCAGTGCCCTCGCTCCTGGGTCCGGTCTGCGACGCGAGCTCTGAGCGCGTTGTTAAATTGCCCCATCCAACCTTTGTCGGTCTTGCTGGAAACGAGACCCATTGTTCGCATCCGCCGCACCACCGAATCAAGAGCCTGCTTATTGGCAAGAATTTCTTTGTCCGCGCCTACGGACGCCGCATAGAGCTTGCTGGGATCGCTTCTCAGACTGTCGATGGTCACTACGTTGCCTGGCTCCAGGTCTCCGCGCCGCCAAGCCGCCCGCAGGGTGCCATCGTGCCGGATGACCTCGATTTTCCCTTCGGTCGTCTCGAAGATGGTCTGCAGAGAACCGGTGCGCTCGTCTTCGCTGTTGAGCAACACACGCCCAATCAGCTTCTTGGAGCTGGTAGAGAATTCCATCGGCGCATGAGGGTCGCTGATAGCAACGCCGCTGCGGAAAAGTGTTCGTGCGCGGTCCTGTACATCCTTCATTTGCTGGAGCTGGCCGATGAAGTCGGAGCGAAGGAGCCAACTGTCCGCTGTGTGTCGCTTCGCGAGTCCAAGCTCCTTTAAGTGGCGAAGGCGAGCCAACTCAACGGGGTTGGCTGCGATCCCGGCATCACTGTACCCCTGGTCGTTGGAATGAAACTTTGCGCGTCCAGCAATTCGCCGATCCAGTGGCGTAACCCGATTGGCGGTGAGTTCAATTTGTTTTTGGCGTTGAATGTCTTCCATCGTGCGAGGGCCGAGCTGATGTGTGAGAGACGTTTGGACAGCTTCACGAAGGCCCTTACGGATGAGCATGGGTGGGAGTTTCAGTGCTTCTCCCGACGGTAGCTCGCCTCGCACGATTAAATGGGCATGTGGGTGATCCGTGTTCCGATGGACGACACCCGCCCACTCAACCGAAGCGCCGGTGTGTTGTTCGATCCGAGCGATCATGTCGCTTGCCGTGCGCTGAAAATTGACGGTCGAATCTTCCGGGGAAATGATGATCTTGAAAATTCGCTCGTCCCCGGCTTTCTGCCATTGGCCAGCCAGAGAATCCAGCGAGTGCTCCTGGGCTAAACCTAAACGGTCCGGGCTGGATGTTTGTACCTCGTCGTTGACGCCATACTGCTTGCCGTCGACCACGTCCCGGCCCTTTGCGCTCTCGCGCTCGACATAGGTCCCGTGAGCCTTCCACCCTCCAGGGGTCTTTGCGTTGGAATACCGAACATTCACAATAGCTCGGCGCTGGAATGGAGATGTCTTCGAGGAACCGCTTCTCGAACCCTCGACGTTACTAGCCTGGCTCGATCGCGAGGATGACCTACTGACTAGGCGCACAAGACGTAGGAGATTCTTTGCCGTGCCTGTCACCTGGCGCGGAGATGTATTTGTGGGTCGGACTCGGCCAGGACGAACCTTCGTCGAGCGCTCGCGCTCTTCGCCGGCATTTTGTCGGTTTCGCGCGGAAGATGGCATGGCTGACTTCAGACCTCATCTGACAGTGCTTGTGAATAGCTGGGCTCGTCTTCAATCCCAAGCTGGGCAGGGTTGTAGGCGTCCGACTGGCGGCGACGTTGAAATTCCCTCGCAGCCGTGAGATTGACCTGTTCGTAGATCCTCGTCGCACGGGTGCGTGCCGCGGCGAGCAGGGAGCCGGGAACCTCTGGAAGGGCGGTGAGGGCGTACTTGATGTACGTGTCAGTTAACGCGAGATGGAGCTGGCTGACGGTCTCCAAGCTCTGAAATCTGTGAGCCAAGGAGTCAGCCAGGTTGCCAAAAAGGGAGTAGACAAGTTGCTCAAGGTCGTCCCGCTGGTTGGTCCCGACAGTGACCAGGTAGTCGAATACCTCGTTGTCGCTGGAAGCATGAAGTTGCTTTTTGAGCGCAGCCACGCGATCTCCCTGAACGCGGCTGAGGCGAACTGTGTACCGAACGACGTTGGGTGGTTTCGGACGCGGCATGGATGCACTATAACGCAATGTACATTTCTATAGCAACGTGACGCACACCAGCGTTCTAAAAGTACATGGATGCGTCAACCTAAAACGCACAACTCAAATCAGTTGGAAAGAGCAAACCTTCAAAGTGCGTCTGCGCTTTATGTTCCACTACTGCAGTTTCGTAGAAAGACGGCTGCATGCCGCAGCCTACCTCCGTGGGCCTGCGACCCCGAAAGCGCAGCCTTCGGCCGCAACAAAGGCACGAACAAAGACGAACAAAGCAGACTATCCACGATCGATGCGCCTCCCGTTCCGTGGTTCGGCTTTATTCGTGGCAATTCGTCCTTTGTCGTGGCCGTTGGCCTTTACTCTCATGGGATCGGGCTTATGCGTTAGCAATTTTGTCCATGCGTCTGGCGTAGTGTCGCAGAAGATCACCCGCTGCCATTGACAAAAAAATGCCACGGAGAAGCCAAAGAGCATCATAATGGCTAGGTTCGTCACTCGCGTAACGGAACACCGCTCACTCCTTGTCCGCGTTCCGCTGGAGTCCATGATGACCATTATCCGGTTCTTGGGTTGGAAGCTCCGGCCCGCACTCCTACTTATGCTGTATTTGCCGTTTCAAAATGTGGCGTTCTCTCAGGATGCCATGAGGGGGGCATGGCAAGGCACTTTGAGCGGCCCTGGTTACGCTGTTCCTTTTACATTCGAACTGGACGGCGTCGGAGGGGGAACGTTTCGAAGCCCGACCCAGAATTTCACCGGGGGGTTGCAGTATTCCGTGGATGGCATTCAGGTTACGATACACATGCCATCGATACATGCCAAGATTGAAGCTAAACTCAACGGCGAGGAAATGACTGGGACGTGGTCCCAACTTCTTACCAAGCGCCCATTCCGCTTGGTAAGAATCGAAAGCCCGAAACCAGCACCGTCAATACCCCAGGCTGCACCTGTTCCCACGCAACCTGCGCCTCCAGCCGCCCCCTCTTCCCCACAACCTGCCGCATCGCCCTCATCCGCTCAAAACGATCAGGCGCAAGGCTGTAAGGCAATAACCAACGATAAAGGTGCTGTCGACCTGACAGTCAAGTGTCCCGGGAACATCAATGGCACTCAAATATGCAATGGGACCATACTTGTTGGTCAAATATCACCAGATGAAAAGCACTTACGGGGGCATTATTGCTTTAACTTCGAGCCCGGCACGTACACTCTACAGTTGGATAACCCCGTTATTAGCTATGAATCTCCCTCAGGAACTCACGGTCTTATACAACTTCCCGGCGAAGAAGCGCAGGTTACAGTTATAGCGGGTCAGACCACAAAAGCCATCTTCGATTTGACCAGACCTGAATATCTGGCAAGGCTGAGTGCCGAACAACGAGCGCAGCTCGAAGAGGCCGAGAGCTTTTATGCGAAGAGGGATATCCAAAAGCAAAGAAGAGACCAAATTTATGAAGACAAGCGAAACATTGAAAACGACATCATGGCGAAACAGTTTGACGAAGCGGAACAACTGGCGCGTAAAGAGATAAGTTTAGACCCCGATGATTTTCTATTCTGGTACGAACTTGCTAGGGTGCAAGTAGGGCAAAAGAAGTATGACGACGCACTGGTAAGCTCTAAGACGACAATCGACCGCATCACTTCAGGCCATAACCCGCCAGGCGCATCCCTGAATATGTGTTACTTCATGGCACAGATTTATGTCATGAAGGGAGAGTTTTCCAAAATTCAAGACGCACGGGATGCCGTGGTTCACGCACAGCCGCTTTGTTCCAGTGCGAATTTCGGCGTAGCTAATCCTTAACGACGGCGATAGTACGCGCGCGCTCTCCCGCGAAAGATGGCAAAGCAGAACGCGTGAGTTCCTAGCCGAGCCCAAAGCTTTTGCGGTCCTCATAGTTGTGATCTGCGACCCTGAAAGCGCAGCCATCGCCTGCAACAAAAGCAACGAACAAAGACGAACAAGGCAGACTATCCACGACCGATGCGACTCTGATCCGTGGTTCGCCTTTATTCGTGGCAATTCGTCCTTTGTCGTGGTTGTTCGCCTTTAATCTCCCGAAATCGTTTTTGTGCGCTTGCAATCTTGTCTGTGGGTCTGGCATCCTGCTACTGAAATGTGCATTGCACAACATGAACGACCTCCCGAACTGGTCGCGTTGGTTGAAGCACTGACCCTTCGCAGGAGTGTGTTCCAACTCAAAGCTAGGCTTCTCAAGGCAGTGCGTTCCGAGTTGCAAGCTGCAAAAGACAGCGGATTGACTTGGCGTGTCATCTGGGGAACGCTCCGAGATGAAGGGTATCCCGGAGGATACCAGCAGTTTTGCAAGGCGGCGAACCGAGTCATTGCGGGCGCCCGTTCGCCTACGGCAGGAAATGGCGAGAACCTCCCGGCCCCTGCCGTGGAAAGACAGGTTCGTCAACAGATGGTGCGTGCGAGCGGTCTGAGCAGCGAGAACACAGAGAAAAAGGAGAAACCGGCATGGCAAGTACGGAGGGAAGAGGAAATGGCGAGGCTGGATCGCGAAGCGGAAGTGAATCTCCAGAGAGAGTCGCGATTGCAACCGACCAAGGTCTTCAAGCCGAGCGTCTTTGTGGGGAGGAGCGAGGATTGAGCGCGGCCCTGGAATTGAAACCCAAGCGCGTCGTCTTTCCGATCGCCGGCAAGGGTGGCGTGGGGAAGACGACCGTCATGGCCACGCTGGCCGAATGGTACGCAACCACCGCCTACACCGCTGACCTGTTTGATATGGACCCCGACAATAAGGCGGAGGGGTGCTTCAAGGCACTGTTTGCCAAAGCGCACAAACTTCCGGCGCTGGAGAGATGGACATACGACAAGCTGTTGGGAATCTCACTGGAATCGAGTGCTGATGTGATTCTCGCTGATTTGGGCGCGGCGCAGGGCCACCGGATGATTCCGTGGTTTCGAGATTTCTATAAGGTGATGCAGGACTCCGGTCTTGATCTTCGATGGACGGCTCTGGGCGTCGTCGATGCTGACATTGCCTCCGCACGGTCGGTGATCGAATGGGGTGGCGAGTTGCAGAACACCGTGGACTACGTCATTGTTCACAACCATTTTCAGGATGGTGTCGCTTCGTCCTGGGAAAACCCAAAGCTGGAGCCGGATGTGACGGCCTTCCGCGAAGCATTTTCACCGGTCGAGATACGGATGGATGCCAGACGGCCTGACTTGCAGCGCATGATGCGGACGATGAATGTCACTCTTGGCGATGTGGGCGACCGCAAAACCAACGTCCCGGAGTTGAGGGCGCCGGACATGACCCTCCGGGCAAGAACGTACCGCTTTCGCGCTTTCAGCCAATTCACGGAAGCGAGAAAGGTGCTTCTCCCATGAGCGCCGTGCCTGTGACAGCTATCGACAATTCCGCGTGGATTCGTGACCTCGTGTATCTCGCCTTTCCGGAGGGCGCCGCGAGAGAACGCGTCCTATTCGATCTAATCAAGCAATTCTCGAAGATGGACCCGGAAGACCCTGAATGGCTGCGCTACAAACTGAACGTTGTTGAGTGCAGAGCGATGGAGAACATGGCGCGGGCGCTGAACGAAGCTGCCACAGAGCAAGCGAAGCTTCGTGGCGTCACTCGTGAGATGGCGGACTTTGCATCGACTCAGATCAGGGGAACAATCGAAAGCGCCGCCTCACAGACTCGGCAACTGTTGGAGGATGTGCAGCTCAGCCTTCATGATGCGGTCTCAGGCGACGCCATACTCAAGAGCTACACCGACGAAACAAGGCAGCAATTCGCCTCCGTTATAAAGGAAATCATTGAGGACACACTCGTAAGGGCGCTCACAATTTCACAACAGCGCATGGACGAGTGGATGAAGGGGACGCTGGACAACTCCATTCGAGACGCTCAGAAGTCCTTGGCGTCGGTAACGACGGACTTTCGAGTGAAGCTGGGAGGGGCATGGGGGCAGCTACTCTGGGGCTGCATCGGTGGCGGGGTCCTGGCCGGTGCCCTCCTTCTTGTGGGCGGATTCTGGCTCGGCAGACATTGGTAAAGTTGTGGGCGGCATCAAAGGTAGAAACGGAGATGTATGTTTTGGGTTGCATACCTATTTACTGTGATCGTGGGAGGAACCTTTGCTGTGATCCTGCGGGTTCTCAGGAAAGTGCTCCGAAATTGGGGGTAGACTACGAATTCGCAATCACGATTCGATATCCAGAAGCTGAGCGATGTGAGCCTCCACGAGAACATCCCGCTGCTCACTAGCTATGCCCAGTTAGCCGGAGGCAATACTTGCGTGCGTCATGGACTGTAGGCCTGTTTGTCAGATTCGGTGTGCATCGGCAAACTGCCCCACTCATCGCTGACCATGCGAAGGTGCGGTACATGTTCCTAGTGGCCTGTCGCAGAGAGATCGTTACCAGGGTTGAAGACCACAGTTCGCTTCGGCGTGGGGACATTGATGAGGGGTGCTTGCGTCACTTTTCTGGCCCAGTAACGTTTTCCCCGCGACAGGCCACCTAGAGGAGATGCGCGACCGGCATTTATGTTGCTGGCTATTCCCCAGCCTGTCTGGCCGAAATACTTCTTGGATCGAGGCATCGCGGCGAAAGCGATGTGTTCGCAGATGGCGGTGTCTTGAACTGACCGACTCTGAACGATACCTTCTTTAGAAGGTCAATATCCCCTGTGCTGCTGGCGAGCCAGTATAGTTTGAACCGCCGTTCCCTGTGCCACCGCCGAGCAAAAATGACTGGAAGTTTAGAGGCGAACCGGCGGATTTTCCGGCCGAATTTACGGGCTGAATTCCTAGGGTGCTGTAGTTCGTGGAAAACTGCGAATAGACAGCTGCGCCCCATTGCCAATTCACCACCACACCGGGCGTGTCACTTGAAAACGTGCCAGTCCAGGTGACATTACGGACGTTGGCGGGGAGGCCCGCTGCGGGTACAGCAAAGGCGAGCCCCGAGAGGAATCCACCGGCCTCTATACCGGAAAAGGGGATAGTCGTTTGCCACTCTCCATTCGACGTGTTGAATACCGTCGTCGCGCTCGTCGCGGTAGGGGAGAATTCGATTGTGCCGTTGGGTACCGGCAAGTTGTACGTGGTCCCTCCTGATGCAAAAGAGACGGCGGCCCACGTCACTGAGATTGAAGTCGGAATTCCCGGTAATAGCCCGACGACATTGACTGCGCTGTTAAGCCAAAGGGAGCCTCCTCCTTGGATGGGGGCAGAGTTAAATTTTCCGGTAAGAGTGCTAACACGCGACGACGGGGCATCGAGGCCGAGGAGAGATTTTGCGTCTTGGAGAAGGACCGCCGGCGCTACGCCGGTAATCTGATTGGTAAGCGCGAGCGCATCGACGAGTACAATGAACCCCTTAATGGCGAGAACCTGCCCGCGACCTGTCGCTTTCTCGGCTACTTGAATCGACTGGGACAAGAGGGTAGCTTCCTTACTGTTCGTTATCAGACCGAGTGACAAGCTATTGCTGATGTCCGCGAGCGTACTGGTGAAGGTAATTTGCGGGGCAACAACTGATGACGACCCTGGAGTTGGCAGCAACGAGAGTTTTATTGTTGAACTTGATCCCGGTGCGGATATCCCCGGTACTTGGATTTGGCTCTGTATACTTCCGTCTTGCCCGACCACACTTAGTGCCACTACATACGGAGAAGGCGACGCCCCTGTTGCAGACGAGCCGGTTAGGGATATTGTGTAATTCCCACTTCCGGGTGAATTTACTATGACAAATTCAGACGGTTCGCCCGCATCCCCAGGAGCGGCGTCATCGTCAAATTCGTCGATGAATGTTGCCGAGTTAGGTATATTCTGAACTAAGCTTCCGGTTGTTGCGCTAAATCCCGTTTGGTTGCCGCCTGAATCCGTTACGGTAAGATTGGTGGCCGCATCGACGCTAACTGATAGGCTGCTCAGGTCTTCTGGATCCGTAACAGTTCCTCTTGTTTGGAATTCTGGGTTTCCTTGGGAATTGGTATAGAAGCCGCCTCCCGGCATAACGGATGCTTTCCCGGCAGGATCGTTGATCGCGTACTGTTTGGTTCCACTCGGGTCGATTACGCTCACTCCGGTTACCAATACATAATGACCGGGATATTTTAGAGGATTCGAATTCGATCGAACTCCAATCACGACAGGATGCGGATGCACGTCGCAGAGCTGATTTTCCACTGCAGTTTCGGCATCGGCGGAATCGCTATCAGAATCGAAAACGGGGAGTTCGTTGTATCTCAGGTTTGTACGGAGAGCCGCCACATCAACGGGCCAGTTCATCCCCCCGCCCGAACCGGGTTTTCCCGGTGTGGCCGGCAGATATGCCCCGCTTACATTATAGAGTAGGTCACTGAACGACCCGGGATCGATGACTGATGCCCCTGCGGCGAAGTTTACAGCCATCGTGAGGGCTGTTAATCCGCACCCCCTCTGATAGATTTCTTTGGTTGTCAAATGGTCATATTGCTTATTTCCCCATGGCATGGGGGGATCCGTAAAACCATTAGGTCCACCCTGAGAAAGAGAAGTAACCGCAGGCATCACGCTACACCCTACGAGGACGGCAACAGGAACCGTCGCCGGAGTACAGGTCACGTTCGAAGCACACGATGCTGTGACGATGTAAACGCCAGGCTTAGCACCGGCCGTGAATTGAGTTGAAGCAACTCCTGTCGAATTCGTCAATATGTTGGTGCCACTGGATGGGTTCAGGGTCGCAAGCTGTGCTGGCCCGATTGCTACCGTGTCTGGATCCTGAGTGATCGCGAACGATACCGCCACATTAGATGCGGGATCGCCATTACTGTCCTTGACGACGACTCCTACAGAGGTTGGACTCATCGACTGCGTAATGACCAAGCCTGTTAGAGGTTGGTTGGAGGAAGCGGAAAGGTTATAGCTCGACTGAAGCCCGGACTGCGTTATCGTGTAGGTCACAGAATCCCCGAACAAAATACGACTATACGGAGGATCGCTTTCATATGCGTCTGGACCGGCATAGACAACCGTAAATGTATTCGTCCGCGAAGCGCTCCCGGAATTCGGAAGCACTTGAAAGGTCACTGCCCCTGGGCCAGTGGCATCTAGGGAGGAGGGAGATATGATGTTATAAATAGCGCCGAAGTTACCGGTGCCTTCAACCTCCCACTCACAGTCTGTTGGGGTCGTGACCGTAACGTTCCCCGTGCCGCCGCTTACGGAGAAGGTCCCACTTGTGGGCGAGATAGAAAGCGTGCAGGGTATCCCAGCCTGAATAACGTCCAGTTCGTCAAATTCGTCATTGCCTGATACTAGAAAGCGGACGTCTCTCGAGCGGTGGGTAGTATTTGCAGTTAGCGAAATGACGAAGTTGCCGCCTGCTGAACCTGAGTTGGATATTATTGTCCACCATGGTGGAGGAGGAGATGGGGTCCCGTTAAAATAGTCGTAGAGGGTCGCTGACCAGGCTGGAGCAAGGATTGGGACAGTTACTGTGCCGCCTTGTTGAGATGCACATGTTTCATAGACACCAGGGTCAGTGTTCCAAAATTCGCCGCAGCCCCACTGGGCGTGGAGAGAAGAGGTGACAGAAAGTAGAAACACCAATAAGAAGAATGCGCGAGATCTAAAACGCTGGCGGGATTGGAGCATGGCTTAGCTCTCATTTCGAGTTAAGTTGTTGTATGACCCATTGATGTTCTCATTTGTCCGGTTCGGTGTGACTACTTAGGAGGTACAAGATCAGATCCGCTGGAGACCGAGAATAACCGAAGGGGGGAGGAAGAGGCATTCTCCTACTGGTTTTATAACCTGTCAATCATTATTTTCGCGGCCGCTGTCCGCATCTGCCTGACCGGCTCTCGACTTGGCTGTGCATTTTTAAAGCGCTTCGGACGCTGACGGTTCGCCTTTCGCCGCTTATGCTTAGCTCCACGGTCGGGAAACCGCAAGCCCGCTTTTGTGACCTGTAAGGGGCGCGGTGAATGTGTCCCCGCCTCTGTCCCGTCTTGCACGGTCATCGCAGACTCAATTGCTTTGGCGAAGGCGATCCTTGAGAAGGTGGGGCTCTGATCAGAATGCGCGAGATTATGTGAACAGGTTTACCCAGCGATTAGGGGCCAGCAGTGCCAGCCCCCCCCCGGTCTTGAGTTGGGAGCTACTTCCGCCTCCTCGGTGGAGAAATAATCTCCGGCTCTTTTTGGACTGCGCCGTCGTCCTCGCTCGCACCGTCCGTCGGATCGTCCGCGGCTTCGACTTTCGAGAGCCGCTTCATGCTCGTTGCGTGGATCTCGGCGATGGTGTGCTTGAACGTAACGCCCTCGGCCTCTTCCGAGACCTCGCGATACTTGATTTTCCCTTCAACGGTAATGAGCTGTCCCTTCTGAAGCGTCTTGGCGAATCTGGAGAGATTGCTCCAGGCGTACACGCGATGCCACTCAGTGCGGTTTTCGTAATCGCCCTTTTCGTTCTTCCAGCTCTCGCTTGTCGCCAGGCTGAATACAACGTATTCCTTGTTGTTCTGCGCGGTTTTGACTTCTGCATTCTTTCCGAGACGACCGATGAAGATGACTTTGTTAACCATTGTCTTTAGCTCCGTTATTTGGGTTTGTCCGCTGGATGCGGTACACGCTTGCCCGGAGGGTGTGCCGACGCGACCCCCTCCCAAGGCGACTAGAAACGATTCGTGGAAGGGGACCCGAGCTTGTCTCGGGGGAGGAGTCCACGCCTGAAAGGCGCGGAGCGAATCTTTGGCAGGAGAGCGTGCGTCCGAAGGGCGGGGGTGTCGTTAGCGCGGCACGCTGAACGCAAACAGAAAGGCAAACGGAAATGGAGCTGAGGGCTCAACTTCTTCATGTCTCTCGTCTCGGATTGCAGAGGTCGCATTGTCGCAACAGCCTGTTGAACGCCGCAACGACCTGGCTGGAATGAAAGCCACGAAAACCGCACCCTTTGAGCGACTACCTGTTCGCCCATGATCTCGCCTTCGCCATCGTGCGCCGAATGTAAGCAGCCTTCCTTGCGGGGTTTGAATCGCGGGATAGGTATTCACTGTCGAGGGTGCTTGCCATTGCATCATCGGGCATCCCCAACGAATAAGCGGCCACGCAGAAAGCGATGTCGGCGGCGGCCGGCCGGTCGTGATATTTCGGCGCAGTACGGAATCTCTCCAACGAAAGGTGCGAGTACCTCGACCCCCTGCCAGGGGGAAAGATTGCCGCCTGATGTTGCGCGATTCGAGCCTGCCGTTCCTGCTCTTGCAGTTGGAATTGCTTTGTCAGTTCAATCCGGAGGAGCGACGCCATCCGGTATTGATTGCCAGTGCAGCTTCGCAACAGTACATACGGATAGAGACCGTTGTCCTTGCGGTACTTCGGCTTGCAATTCGTGAAACCGGGAAGCCTCCCGAAACGCCGCCAGTCGGCGGCGCTGGGGTCTCCTTGATATTTACTGGCGAGTGTCTGAGCGACGAACGTTGAGAGGTCTGTTGGGTAGACATCATCATGCTTGAGCCAAGCTTGAAAGTTTCCGGCACTTGTTTCAACGACTGCGCATGGCTCGAAATCGTCCGCCGTGAGCCGGTCAATTGAGCTTTGATTCAGGTCGTCCAAGACTGTGAATCGGTGCACTCCCGAAGGGCGTATGTAGATGTGTGCACCGCGTGAATTGTGGGCCTTTAGGAGTGGAAGACGACACATTACTAGATCGGGCGGAAGATCCGACAGGCCGGGGAGTATTCCACGGTCGCTCAGAATTCCGATGTCATACGCAGGTGCGTCGAGCGCAGCTAGCATCTTCCGAACGGCGATGAGAGTTCTGTCCATTTTCGATGCCCACAGTAAGCATTTGCCAAATTCACCCCGAATAGTGCTAGGATGCTGTATTGAAATGTACACTGCACTATAATTGAGCAGCAAGCCCTTATTTCAGGTTTCTTTGAAATGCATTTCAGGTGCGGTAGTCAGACATTGTGAAATGTTCATTGCATTAGCGTATGTACCCAGATGCACATAATGACGAGAAACAAGAACGGCTCAGGGAGAAGCTGCGGGACGAGCTGGGGCCGGTGATTGTTGGGTTGCTCGATAAATCCAGTGGGCTCGAAGACATCATCGTTAACGAAGACTCGCGGATTTGGGTGAAGCGGACCGGGTCTTCATTTGAGCAGGTAGGAGAGCTGTCAAGCCGACAAGCTCGTGGGGCAATGATGACGATTGCCTCGATGCAGAAAACGACCGTGACAGAGTTACGGCCTGTTTTGGAAACACAGCTTCCCATCTGGAAGTTTCGTTTCGCAGGGTTGATTGAACCTGTTGTGCCATCGCCATCTTTCGCAATCCGGGTCAAGCCGGACAGAAAGCGAAGTCTCCGCGACTTGCAAGCGCAGGGGATTCTCACAAAAAAGGATGATCCTCGCAATCGTCGAGCCCTACAGGAAGACTTCATCGCACAGTTGCAGGGTCTAGACCACATTGAAGTGATTCAGGAAGCCATTCGCGCACGAAAGAACATGCTCATCGTTGGCGGAACTGGCGCGGGGAAGACGACCATTGCGAATGCCATCCTCGAAGAGATCGGCACTCTCACGCCGGGCGATCGCGTCCTGGTGATCGAAGACACGCAGGAACTTCTCCTCGATTCTGCCAACAGTCTGAGCATGCTGGCGACGACGGAGTTCGACCAACTCAAGTGCCTCAGGGTTGCGCTACGGCTTAAGCCGGACAGGATCATCATCGGCGAAGTCAGAGATGGAGCGGCAGCTCTGCCGTTGCTGAAAGCCTGGAACACGGGTCATCCCGGAGGTGTTTCCACTATTCACGCGAATAGCGCCGCCGAGGCGCTGATTCGCTTGGAAGATTTGGTGCGCGAAGCAACAGAAGCACCACAACAGCGAACGATTGGAGCTGCTGTTGATGTCGTGATTTCGGTCGTCAACGATCCCGTTGAAGGCCGAAAGGTACAGGAGGTCGCGGTAGTCACTGGATACCAGGACGGTCGCTATCTCCTGACGCAGGTGTGAGTGCTGTGGCTCTGAGGCTGTTGAGGCGGAGCTTTTCTGAGGTCGCGGAGGACGAGAGTCGTTCGCATAACGATGTGCCGAAGGGCACTGGAGGAAATGAGATGAATCGTATGCGTATTTTCTTTGCGAAGCGGCCAGGGACCCTTCGGATAGCCCTGATGCTTGCGTTCATGGTGGCGGTTGGCTCCACCGGAGCCTTTGCTGCCGAGACTGGGACCAACCTGCCGTGGGAGGGCCCACTGACAACGCTTGTAACGTCACTGACCGGGCCTGTGGCATACGCCATTTCGGTTATCGCTATCGTGGCGCTTGGAGCCACGCTTGCGTTCCGTGGCGGCGAGATGGGCGAGACGATGCGGCATCTTCTTCAAGCCGGAATCGCCGTCTGCCTAGTCGTGTTTGCGGCTCAGGTCATGACGTCGTTCATTGGCCAGAGCGCGGAGATTGCCATGCTCCAACCGATCCATGCGATTGCTCGGGGATAAACAACAACATGCAAATCATCGGGGGGAGCTTGAACACTCAAGCCTCCTCCCTTCTTTAGGAGATGGCTATGGAAGAACCAGAGCAGACCATAATGCGGACCTCGTTGAGTAGGCCCCAACAGCTTCTCGGTGGAGATAGGGAGCTGGTCATTCTGTCAGGCCTCGGGGCCGCGTTGATGGCCGTTAGTGTCATGACCTTCCTGTCGTTCCTGATGGCTTTTCTTGGCTTTGGCACCATCGTTGCGGTCCTGGCGAGGATTGGCAAGGCCGACCCGATGATGAGGAAGGTATATAGCCGCCACCTGCAATACAAGGACTTTTACCCAGCGAAGAGCGGGGTCACGTCGCTCGGCAAAACTCCAAAACGGAGCTGGAGGTAGGAATGTTCGGAGAGACACGTAAACAGCCACAAGGACTTGCTGACTTGCTTCTGTGGTTCGGCCTCGTCGATGACGGAGTCGTATTGCAACGGGACGGCTCTCTGCTGGCCGCATGGCAGTACCGGGGACCGGACCTTCAGTCTGCGACACATGCGGAGATGGCCGCTATTGCTCGACGCCTGAACAGGATATTTCGGCTTGGCAGTAGCTGGATGATTCAGGTTGATTCGTTCCGAAGCTATTCCAGCGGCTACTCGCCGGACGGCGCATTTCCTGATGATGTTACGGCTCTGATCGATAGGGAGCGACGGGAGCAATTTGGGCAAGAGGGGAGCCATTTTGAGAACGAATATTTCCTGGCACTCACGTACATGCCTCCCATGGCTGCGACGGAAAAGCTCCGCGGCTTCATGCTGACCGGAGCGGAGAAGGACACGAGCGACGGGACGAACACTGGTGCAGAAGCCCTCCGGTTCTTTAAGGGAAAAGTCCGTCAATTCGAGGAAGTATTTGCAGCTCAGTTCCCTGTATCGCGCCTCAAGGCCGTTGTCACGAATCTCGGCGGTGGCTTTGAGCGGGTCGATGACGATCTGCTGGCTTATCTTCGGCGGTGTCTGACCGGCATCAAAGGTCCCGTTCTCCAGCCTGAAATCCCCGTGTTTCTAAATGACCTTCTCGCAATGGAAGACTTCCGTGGCGGTATGGACACAATGATGGGAGACCGCAACTTACGTACCTTGTCAGTGGATGGCTTCCCCAGATCCACCTACCCCGGCGCGCTATCCGTACTGGATACGATTCCGTGTGAGTATCGCTGGAATACACGGGCAATTCTTATGGACCCTTCGGAAGCACAAGGGGTTATCTCGAAAATAGGACAGAAGTGGAAGTTTCAGCAGCGAGGTTTGAAAGATCAGGTTTTCAAGGGCAAGGGCGGAGGCCAACTAAATCACTTTGCAATGTCGATGGTCTCGGATTCAGACGGGGCTCTTGCGGAAGCCACATCGGGGGAGGTGCATTTTTGCTATCTGTCGTCCTCGATCGTTTTGCAGCAGAAGGATAAGAAGTTTCTGGACAACATGATTGGTGAGTTCCGAAAGGTTCTCATCAATCGCGGATTCGGCGTGAGGGTCGAAGACATCAACGCAGTTGATGCCTTCTTTGGGACTCTCCCCGGAAACGGTGTCGCGCAAGTGCGACGGGTGATCGCACACACTCGCAACTACGTTGACCTGATGCCGATTTCGGCTGTCTGGGCGGGCGAGAAAACGAACCCATCGGCGCTAATGCCTCCAAATTCTGCGCCTCTCATCTACGCCGCCACTCAGGGTGGCACTCCCTATCGCTTCAACCTGCATGACAATGACGTGGGACACACGCTCATTGTTGGTCCCACTGGAGCCGGCAAGTCGGTGCAGTTGGCTTTGTTGGTTGCGCAATGGTTTCGATACCCGAGAGCACAGGTGTTTGCATTCGACAAGGGTCACTCGCTCTACGGACTTTCCAAGGCCGCCAGGGGAAGGTTCTACGACATTGGTGAAGGGGGGCTCTCATTCCAGCCACTCCGCGATATTGACAACGATGCGGAGTTCGGATGGGGTCAAGAATGGGTTGAGACTGTTCTACGTTTGCAAGGCGTGGAGATCGGCCCTTCTGAACGAAGCACGATCAACCGTGCGTTGCGACAGTTAGCAACGGCTCCCCGCGAGCGCCGGACACTGACTGAGTTGGAGGCAAATCTTCAGGACGAAAAGCTGAGAGCTGGGATTCAACCTTATGTCATCGACGGTCCCCTGGGCGGGATGTTGGATTCTCGCAACGATGGTCTGACGACCTCACGTTTCGTTGTCTGCGAGATGGAGACACTTCTGAGCGGTTGCTACGGCGAAGCTACCGTGATGGCCGTTCTGCTCTATCTGTTCCGTCGCATGGAACGTGCATTGGATGGTAGCCCTACGCTGGTCCCGATTGATGAGGCATGGCTTTTCCTGAAGCATCCCGCCTGGCGCGACAAAATCCAGGACTGGTTGAAGACCCTCCGGAAAAAGAACGCTGTTGTTGTTCTCTCAACCCAGAGCATGGCAGACATCAAAGAATCTCCTATCGCTTCGGCCATTCTTCAGAGCACAGCAACAAAGATCTACTTGCCCAACAGTGAAGCAGGGAACGAGGGCATGAGGCAGTTCTACGAATATGCCGGTCTCAACAGTCGAGAGATTGAACTGTTGCAGACGGCAACGCCCAAGCGTGATTACTACGTCGTCCAGCGTCTCGGACGGCGCATGATCTCTTTCCGTCTCGGCCCAGTGGCTCTCGCATTTTTAGGAGTCGCAGGCCAGAGGGACAGAGCCCGAATCGACGCCCTAGCCAAGGAGTATGGCGACGGCTGGATCTCGGTATGGATGAAAGAAAGGAAGGTAGAGAAAAGCTGGATCGATTATTACGAAGGAGTAAGACAACATGAAATCCAGATGGCTAGCTAAAGGCACAAGTGCAGTTGCCATGATTGCCGTCATGGGAACTGCGACGATATGCCCGCCTCCTGCTCATGCAGGGGTACCAGGCGTATTCGCAACCGAGTACACCCAGCTCCTCAATTACGCGGAACTGGTTGGACAGTTGGAGAAACAGGTGTCGATGGTCGAAAACCAGCTCACCCAGATTTCCGACATGACGAAGCATGGGCTTACGATCACCGACCAACTCTTCGGGACCGTGGCTTCGGATATCGCCAACCTGCGACAGATAGTGAACACGGGCCAGGCACTCTCCTACACAATGAGCAATATGGACGGGGCCTTCAAAGTTCGATTCCCCGGCTACTCGTCAACTACCAACTACGGTCAGTCGTATCAGCAGTGGAGCCAGACAAGCCTCGATAGCACTCTCGGGGCTTTGAAAGCTGCCGGGCTGCAGAACTCGCAGTTTGACAGCGATACGGCGTTGCTGAAGACGTTGCAGAACCAAAGCACGTCTTCGGTCGGAAGGATGCAAGCTCTGGAAGTTGGAAACCAGATAGCGGAAAATCAGTCAGAGCAGCTGATGAAGCTGCGACAACTGATGATGGCCGATATGCAGAGCAAAGCAGCTTTCCAAGGCGCACAGGTCCAGGCAGATGCGACAAGGCAGGCAAACTCCGATAAGTTCTTCGGCCAGACTCAGGTAACGAGCGATGGCGTGACGTTCTAAAAGGAGATTTGCAATGAAGCGGATGAGTGTTTGGTTGGCAGTTGCGGGTCTGGCGATGTTGGCGGGATGCCGCCATGTGGAGCAAAGCCCGATAGTCGCGGCTTTTCAACAGGCTGGAGGCGGAGATGTAGATCAGTCCACTCCCGACAGCATTGGGCAATTTCTAGCCAAGCACGAGGATGTCCGGAAGCAACTCACGCCACTTTGCAAACAGAAGAAGGCGAATGCCCCGGCAGACTGGACGACCACTGACGAAGGAAAGGTGTGCGCGGGCAATGCCCGCGCACACTTCTTCGGAAAACCAGATATGAAGTCAGACGGTGTGGCTTTCTGAGGTGAGGCATGGCAATAAAGCGGAGAATCTTGTCTGTGACGGCTGTGGCGCTCGCCTCGGCCGTCACAGCGCACGCACAAACGCCTGTCGATGTGGGTGGAACATTCCAGCAAATAGGGCAGGCGGCAAATGCTTGGATTCCTGCCATCATGCACGAAGCGGCCTTCCTGTTCTACGTGCTGGCGACTTTAGACTTCGCCTGGGGAGCGCCGTCCTTTCTACGCGAAAGCGATTTTAACGGCCTTTTCCTGAGCCTGATAAAGAAGCTGCTTGTCATTTCGTTCTTCTACGCCGTTCTCATCAATGGCCAGGTCTGGATTCCTGCCATTGTGAACAGCTTCGCCCAGCTCGGGGCGACAGCGGCGGGTGTACCGCTGGCGCAGAATCCCTCAGACATCATGATGCAGGGGATTCAGATTGTTTCGGACCTGTTCACGAAAGTGTCTGCGACGGACCTATTGACGCAGCCCGGCGGCGCAATCACTACGATTCTCGCCGCATGTATCGTTCTCGCTTCATACATCATCATCACTCTTCACTACGTGGTGACGAAGCTGGAAGCAATCATTGTCATGTCTGCGGGCTACATCTTCCTTGGCTTCGGAGGTAGTCGTTGGACTGCGCCTTACTTTGAAAGGTACATTTCACTTTCGGTCAGCACGGGGGTGCGATTGATGCTGATCTACCTCATGTTGGGTGTATTCAAGACGGTCTCAAGCAATTGGATCGCAACGATGAACGGTTACACGGCTGATGAGCCTATCACGCAGATCTTTCCAACTCTGATGTCAATGCTTCTCTTTGCGTTTGCGTCGTGGATGATCCCCAAGATGGCGGGTTCGATCGCTGCGGGGACTCTGGGGATGGGCGGTGGGGACCTAGTTGGAATGGCAGCGGAGATTGGAAAAGGCGTCGCTCTTGGGGCCGCGACCGTAGCCGCCGCTGTCGCTACGGGTGGAGCTGGCGCCGCTATGGGTGGTGCTCTTGCAGCAACCGAAACGGCAGGAGCGATGGAAGCTGGAGGGGCGGCAACATCGGCTGGGTCAGATGCGATTGGCGCAGCAGAGACAGGCGAGGCAGTAGGTAGCGTTCCTGCCCCTCCTGTGCCAACGGGCGAGGGGGTTCCATCTCCTGATTCGCCGCCGGCACCTCCTCCCCCTCCTGTGTCCGCAAGCGCAAGCCCTGAAGCTCCGCCGGCTCCAGCGCCGCCGCAAGACACCATTTCGGCCAAGGACCTTGCGAGACGGGCCGGCAATATTGAGGTTCCGCACGACGGGAGCGGACATGGATCATCCGCGCAATTGCGAATCGACAGGGAGGAATAAACAGTGGCAGAAGCATCGAAAACCCAATCACCTTATGTCCGCGCCCGCCAAGAGTGGGATGAACGGTTCGGCGATCAAATCAAGAGCAAAAACAATTGGCGTCTCGCGGCCTTCATCTCGATGGCAACGACGTTTCTCTGTGTGACTGGGATGGTCGCAATAGGCTATCGCTCAAATACTGTGCCATACGTCGTGGCACTGGATGACGTCGGGCGAGCTGTGCCAGTCATTCCCGCAAAACAAGTTGCTGTGAGAGATGTCCGGCTACAAGAGGCAGTTGTAGCGCGATGGGTGACAGATCTTCGCATGATTGTCACGGATGCGGTAGCGCAGCGACGACTGGTCGATGAAGTCTACGCGCAGACGGGACAGAACTCGGCGGCTTCCGCCACAGTGACGGAGTTCTATTCGAAAAACTCGCCCTTCGACCTGCTGAAGAAGCAGACGGTAGATGCATCAGTGGAATCAATCGTCCAGCAGTCACCCAAAACCTACGAAGTGACGTGGACCGAAGTGACCCGCGATCTTGTGGGCCAATTCGTAGCAAGTCATCGATTCAGAGCCTTCGTGTCAGTGACAACACAAGAAGTCACAGACGCGAAGCAGGCGTTGGTAAACCCGCTAGGGCTCTATGTCACCAACGTGACATGGGGTGAGGTTGTAAGCACGAGCGGTCCTAGTTCCGCCGTAGGCAATGATCAAACCACAGATGGAGGCTCGGGCAAATGATCTGGATCGCGGCATTGATGATGGCAGCGCAGGCAGGGGCAGCGATGGGGGCCTCTCAATCATCCCCAGCATTGACGGCTCAGCAGAAGCAGGAGTTGTCTAACTACAATTTCAAGGCAGCGGCGGCGGCCCTGAACGCTCAAACCAATCAAGCGGTTCCAAAATCGAGTCCGTCGATTCCAATACCGCCTCTCCAAGTGCCTTCAGTTACCAGCAAAAGGCCGACAGTGCAGCCTTCTCCGGATGGACCGACCCCAGCAGAAAAAGGTTCTGAAGTTCCTCCAAATTGGAAACCACCACATGCAGAGCTGAACAACGCAGCCGCTAGTGCAGCAGCCGTTGCGCATCAGTGGGAGACCGGAGTGGGAACACCCACACCCGGCCCTGACGGGCGGGTCCTCTATGTCTTCGGGCAGGGTATGCCGGTGATGGTTTGCGCTCCGCTTAGAGTCTGCGCTGTGGAACTGGAGCCTGGCGAGCATTTGCAAAGCCAGCCACAGATCGGTGACTCGCGGCGTTGGGAAATCACTCCGGTTATGAGTGGCTCCGGACTCGACCAAACTCCGCTTTTAGTTGTAAAGCCGATTGAACCTGGCCTCGAAACAGACCTCATCATTCCGACTGATCGACGCACATATGTTGTCAGGTTGATATCGGACCCCACACGGTTCGTCTCCCGGCTGGCGTTTCAGTACCCCGCTGATGATCGTGTGAAGTGGGCAACATTCCAAGCGCAACAGGACGCAGCAACGCGAGACGCGGAAGCGGTTGCGGAGCAAAAGAGAGCGCAGGACCAGGCGAAAGACAAACAGTCGGGAGTGCTGCCAATGGCAGAGAACGCCTTGGACAATCTGTACTTCGATTACAAACTCAGTGGAGATCCCGCTTATCGTCCAGAGCGCGTTCTGGACGATGGCCAGCACACATACCTGATCTATCCCAACGATGGGCGCTTCCGTGAGTTGCCGACTTTGCTGATGTTGGTAAATGGCAAGACGGAGCTGGTCAATTTCCGCGTTGATGGAACGCGCTACATCGTCGATCGGCTGTTCGACAAGGCAATTCTCGTTGTGGGCGTTGGGAAGAAACAGACTCGGGTGACGATCACTCGGGCCACACCCTATTCCGGTGCTGCCGGGAAAAGGAGCTAAGTGATGGTGACAAACGATGATGAGCTGAAGGCACTCGATCTGGAAAACCGTGGGGGAGAGCAGGAGCACGAGGCGCTGAAGCGGACCGCACAGACCGATAAAGTCGTGCGAGGCGTTAACGGTGGTGTTGTACCTCGGGCGCGCAAGTTGCGTCCGTTGGCGGGCATCATAGTCATTGCAATTGTCGTCCTGGCGGCTCTGTACATGCGACAGGGCATGGCAAACCGTAATAGGAAGACTACAAAGCAGGCTGAAACTGCCAAGGTTGGCGTCGGGCCCGCAACCAATGTCGAGAAGGGTCTCCTCTCCGATCAAGCAAGAAATGGCCTCGACACCGGCCAAATGCACGTGCCGGACTCTCTGACTCCGCGCTCATCCATCCTGAATGCGGATGGCGGAAACAGACCTGGAGATCCCGTGGCTGGATCGGCCAATGGAACTCGGGCAAGCTCCGTGCCGCCGATCGAATACAGGCAAGGCCCGGTTTCCACAGCGGCAAATGGCTCCTTGTCGTTTGCTGAGCAAATGCGTCTGGACGAGTACAAACGAGAGAGGGAGGCGATGGAGGCGGCAACCTCGGTAAAGGGAAATCTGCCGACCGGGGACAGTGAAAGATCTGTGCAACAGCCCAATGACCCACTTCAGGCGATACAAACTGCCCTCCTCAATGCGCGGGCCGCACAAAGCACCGGAGGCGGTCTGCAAGCTACCAGCCTTCAGGCTGGAGGATTGGGACCAGAAGAACAGCGAACAGAATACGAACGTCAGAACGATCAGGCGCAAAAGGGGGATTTTCGCCAGCAGCACAATAATAAGGATGAGTCGGAGTATCTCGGCCGCGAGAGAGAGGCTGCACGCGGCAGGTATGAGGTCAAATCCGGGTGGCTGATCCCTGCGGTGCTGGAGCAGCAGCTCAACTCCGATTTGCCCGGCCTCATCCGGGCATTGGTTCGCGAAAACGTATATGACACGGTTACGGGCAAGTACGTTCTGATTCCAGCAGGTAGCACGCTTGTGGGAATATATAATTCGCACGTTGGATATGGTCAGAAAGCATTGCAGGCTGTTTGGCGCCGGGTAATCTTCCCCGACGGTAGCTCGCTTTCCCTTGGCGGATTCGAAGGTGATGACAACGAGGGCGCGGCAGGATTCAGGGACCAGGTGGACAACCACTGGGGACGAATCTTTTCCGGGGCCATGCTTACCTCTCTATTTGCTGCGGGAATCGGGATTAGCCAGGGGCAAAATTCCTCTGTTCTCACACAGCCCAGCTACGGGCAACAGATAGGGCAGGCGGTCGGACAACAGGTCGGCCAGGTTGGAGTCGAAGTCACGCGGAGGAATCTGAACATCCAGCCGACGATCATCGTCAGGCCGGGATACAGGTTCTTCGTAAGGGTTGAAAAGGACCTACTTTTCAAGGCTCCGTACTCCGCCATGCCTCTCAAGGAATGAACAAGGCATAATGATTACGGGGGGTTAGCGGTTGGCCGAGAAGAAGAAAGTCCGGAAAGTGAATCGCGAAGGCCAACGGTGGACAGATGATCGAGCCGGAATGACTCTCCGACTCCCTCTCGAACTGAGAGAAGCAGTTACAGAAGAGGCTCGCGTTAAGGGCGATCTGGCCAGGATCGTCCTTTTTGCTTTGAGCCACGTTGATCGCAAAGATGTGGAAATCCAGCAGACCCGCAAAGCGGGTCTACCGCTATGTTCTCCTCAATTGCTTCACGTTGGAGCCGAGGCTCGGACCGCTCTTCGGGAATGGGCTGAAGATGAAGGCGTCAGCGTGAACGCCATCGTCGTAAGCGTCCTGGAAGAATTCTTCAAACGGCTCAAGAAGAGTAAAGCCCTCAGGGAAGAACTACGTCTGGAGATTCGCGCGCGGCGAGGATTTCTGCCAGGCTGAATCTGGCCAGATATGTAACCGACTTCCTTCTTGGGGACGGTGTTAGCTCTGGCTTTGCATCAGCACACCAACCTATTGGGCAAAGCCGATTTGGAATCGTGCTTTGCCTGTTGGCGCCATCCGGGAACGACCCGTCCCGTTTGCTTCCGAGAAGACGACTTGCCCTGCCCCAAAAGCCCTGATCCGGCAAAGATCTTCTGCAAAGCGCGGCACACACTCTCGGACTGCGCAAGCTTCACCGTCCACCGCACGTCGAGCCTTCTCTCAGTTGACTGTCTTATCCCAGAGCGTGGCTGAGTGAAACCAGATCGGCGGCATAGCCCATATCGCGAAGGAGTTGGTTCAAAATTCTCGCCAGAGCCTGTTTAGACTTGTTGAATCGTTGGTTGAAGTCGAGTCGCTCGGTCACGGAACCCCTGAGATGAACAGGGCGTTCCTTGTACTGAGGAATCACGATTGGCCACGGACGAGGATAGTAATCTTTGCGTTGAAGGGGCGCGAACCCAGATCCTTCGGTGAGCAGGACGCCACCACCCGGCTCAACGTTCACGAAGAAATCGATCTCGCCGTAATAGCCTTCGGCAGTCAGTACTGCATTCGCAAGCGAAAGGGTTGTAGCGATATTCGCCGCAACGTCTGGCAGGCTCCACGAGAGGCGGGGCATCGAAAATCCTATGCTAGTAGCAAAGCCGATTACACCGGAGGACAGAATGGCCCACCTCGCTTCTTGATCTAGGTCGGAACGGTAATTCTTGTAGAGGTAGGCACTGCGACTTCTGGAGTCGTCCTCTGTCGCAACTCCCCCAGAAACCGCTTCTTGGAACTGCGAAAAGTTAGCGGCGACTAGGTCCTTGAAGTGTTCTTCAAAGCCGTAGTCCAAGCTAACGGTCAAGACCCTGCGGGGCTGGACGATAACCTGCATGAAAGACTGCGAATCGGTCCGGTTACGCATCCGTTCTTGCGGAGTACCGGCATCTCTTGCCCGCGTGATTTTGAAATCGGCAGGGAACAGACTGAACGGTTCGACGGACAACTGACCACGCTCAGCGTCGAATCGTTCTCTTTCGATAAGCGCTCTGAGTTCTGCTGCGGGAGCAGGAATCGCCTGATCTTGATTTCTGATGTAGACCGGACGATCCCCCTTCAAGAGGAAATGGACTCGATTCCGCGGTCGCACGCGAATGATGGCAAGGCGTTTCGATGGGGCGGCCGGTATGGCGCACTCCGCAATGTCGTAGTCGGGCGTAGGAGTGATATTCGATGCGATGGAACTCGCGATTTGCGTCGTGATCTCCTTGTTTGAATCGACGCCAATGATCTGATCGGCTCGACCCGCATTCTCGGATACACCGATAACGATCACCCCGCCGAATGTATTCGCAAATCCAGCCACGGCGCGAAGACTCTTCTCTCCCCACTCCTGCTTGAAGTCGACGACGTAGGTTTCCTGCTGCCGGTCGCCTTGCGGCAGAGAAGCTCCCACAAAGTCGGAGATTGTCGAATAGAGTTCCTGATCGCCAATGGAGGCGAAACTGATGGAGTGTAGGTCAGCCATGACTTTGATGGTACAACTGGAGTTCGCCCGAATAGTGTGACAGCTAGCCGCCGGGGAGGATACAGGGAGAGAGGCTTCTCATGTCATGGGTGTTCCGCGAAGCCGTCGGTTGGCGCGTCCTCGGACAGTCGCCAAATCGCCGAGGTACTCATCCAGCCTAATCGTCTTCGAAATCCAAAGATATGTCGTCAGGGTTCTGGTTGGATTTATGTAGGGGCGTGGATTAGCCGGGCATTTCCATATAGACGCAATCGCGCCCTTTGCACTTTGAAAGGGCGCGACATAGATTTCATGCTGCTAAAGCTTTAGGTTGAGCATTCACGATTGCAGCGGCTGTTGCAAGGGCCTCGGTTGTCAATTCTTCGTTCGTGCCGACATTCTCAAATGAAGTGCCAAGAATCAAATCCACGGCCCTTTGTGCGTTCCCGGCGGCGTGGACAATGAGACGGTTATCCTCCTCCAGCTTGGATATCCAGTTCTGAATATAGGCAGTCGAGTTGCGCTCGGTGTTCTCGTTTGCGATGCCGGCAATTGCGCATAGGAATGCGGCTCCCATTTCTGCAACGAGTTCCTCCTTGCTGTAAAGCTCGTCTCCAAAGTGGGCCCCAAAGGTACGATTGAGCCGGGTTTCGTGGCCGGTGCTGTGGATGAGTTCGTGAAAAAGAGTGCTGTAGTAGTGCGGGGTATCCACAAAGCGGGCACGGGCTGGCGTGTGTACCGAATCGGTGCTCGGCCTATAGTAGGCGCGGTATTCCGTTTCGCTGGTCAATTGGAGGCTGGGCCGATTGCTCCATCCGCTGACAATGGCTTTGCAGGTCTCGTCCACTTCAACTTCATTGGGTTGTGTCGGCTGCTCGACCTGCGGAAGTGTGAGGCCGTCGCACTGCTCGACGTTGAAAACCGTGTGATAAGTGAGAACGAAGGGGGCGCGGCGCTCCTCCTCTTCCGTCTGCTCGTTGTCGCTCTTCTGAGGGTCGCGTAACTGCTTGTAGAAAACGATCTGTGTACCCTTCTCACCCTTGCGCACAGTGCCGTTTAGCTCTTTGGCTTGATTGAACGTAAGCCAGAATGGCGAGCTGTAGCTGCAAGACCACAAGAGCATGATGTTGATACCGCGATAAGGCTTGCCCGTGCGGAAATTTCGGGGAAAAGGGCCTCCCCTGAAGTGGGGAGTCTGCCAAGGCTTCTCCCACGGAATCACTCCTGCTTTCAGACTTGCGATGATGCGATCGGTAACGACCTGATAGACGCTGGGTTTTGTCGTAGCCGGTGCTTTTTTGCTCATAAGCCTTCCTCCCCTGTCGTTGCTGTTGCCGTTGTTGTGGCAGTGGCATGTGACATACATGCCGAACGCCACCTGGCGAAGGCGGGGGGTAGCAACTGCAAGCTGAGGGGTCTCCCCACCCTTGCAACGGAGCAGGGCGCAGTGGAAAGGGCGGAGCGTGAGCGGAGGTCTGCACAAGCGAAGCGCGGAAGATTGGGGACACGGCTTGCGGGCGCGAGGGGCGGAGCTCCTGAGTGTACTTCGCACTTGCGTTACAAAACAGACCGGAGACATGGTTTACAGCGAAGCGCGATGGCTATGGATGCTCTGTCTTTGGGCAGGCACGACGATGTTGTATGCCCTGGAAAGAGAGTCGAATCTTGGATCAACGTCTGCAGTTTTTGTCGAGTTATCAGAAGGAAGAGATGTCGGTAGCGGACCTGTGCCGTGAGTATGGAATCTCGCGCCCTACGGGCTATCGGTGGATCAATCGCTACAACGAAACCGGGCCTGAAGGACTCGTCGATCTCAGCCGCCGCCCGCATAGTTGTTCCCACGCGACGCTAGAGCCGATCGAGAACGCGATCTTTGCGCTTCGGGCCAAACATCCTTCCTGGGGTGCGCGGAAGCTCAAGGCGCGGCTGGAGATGTTACAACCAGACGTAATCTGGCCTGCCGCTAGTACGTTCGGCAACATCTTGAGCCGTGCGGGTTTGACTAGTCCGCAGAAAAAGAGAAAACGCACCACGCCATGCTCAGAGCCGTTCTCTCTGGTCACGGGTCCGAATCAGCTGTGGTGCATGGATTTCAAAGGTTACTTTGTCACCGGTGATGGCAAGCGCTGCGATCCATTCACCATCACGGATGCGTATAGCCGATATTTGATTCGCTGCCAGATTGTCTCGCGGATGGACCTAAGCCAGGTCCGAGCGATCTGCGAAGCCGCCATGCGGGAGCACGGGGTTCCAGCACGGATCAGGACGGATAACGGAGCACCGTTTGCAGGCACAGGGCTACTGGGACTGTCGAAGCTCTCACTCGGCTGGATGAAGCTCGGGATCGTGCATGAGCGTATTCAAGCAGGTCGACCTCAGCAAAACGGCCGCCATGAGCGGATGCATCGCACACTGAAGGAGGACACGACAAAACCGCCTGCGGCCTCCCTTCGCGCACAGCAAAGCCGATTCGATAACTTTCGGCACATGTTCAATAACGAGCGTCCGCACGAGGGCCTGAATAATCAAGTTCCCGCAAGTCTTTATATCCCCAGTTCGATCCGACTGCCCCGCAAGTTGCCAGCGTTTAGGTACCCAACGGGCCTCCTACTGCGACGAGTCAACAATAGCGGCGACATCAGCTGGCACAAGAACAGAGTCTTCATAAGCGAAGTATTCCGCTTCGAAGAGTTGGGCGTTGAGTTGATCACACCGGGGCTCTACAGGGTTTTCTTTCGAGACATGGAAATCGGAGAGTTCAGCTCTGAAGAGATGCGCTTCAGAGCTGCGCGAAGAGTGGTCTGAGCTTGTCGTGAGTGCATTGGCCTATTCTCACAACTGAGATTTGAAGTCGCCGGAAACCTGACTTTTGAGGAGGAACTAGAAACTCCTCCTCCGCACGGGCGAGGCGTGACCCGATTGACCCCTTTGCATGGGACGGGCCCGGAATATGCTCCCGCTGACAATAATGCTAGTACACTCTTTCCGTACGTCTGAATAGACTGACTCGGTTGCCGACGCTTGCAGCCCGGTGGAGAAAGAATCTTATGAAGACCAAGACCGCGAACGCGATGGCGTCAACGTTAATCTGCATTCTTGCAGCTACGTTCGTTACAGGCTGTGAAAAGAAAAACGCCGGTGGCGTTGCGGGCCCGGGCATCGAAGCAACCAAGGCGATTGCCGAGGAAGGCTTCATCTATGGTCTGCCTATTGTGATGAACTACGCGGTGATGTATGACTATGCGGTGGATAAGAGCAGCCCGCAGTTCAAGGCACCATTCAACAATTTCAAGAATGAAGCGCGCGTCTTTACCTATGAGGATACCGCAATCGTCACGCCGAACAGCGATACACCGTACTCGTTTCTGTGGCTAGATTTGCGAGCAGAGCCGATGGTGCTCTCGGTTCCGGCGATTGACAAGAAGCGCTACTACGCGGTCATGCTCTGCGATGGTAATGCCTACAACTATGGCTACATAGGCAGCCGTGCGACAGGTAATGAACCAGGCAACTATCTCGTGGTCGGCCCTGATTGGAAAGGTGAAACGCCCGCAGGCATTAAGAAGGTCTTCTACTCGTCCACGCCCTTCACGCTCGCCGGCTATCGGACCCAGCTCTTTAATGCCGGAGATATGCCGAACGTCGAGAAGGTGCAGTCGGGATATAAGGCGGAGCCGCTTTCCGCATTCCTCAAGCAGCCCGCGCCGCCACCAGCTCCGAAAATCGACTTCCTCCCAGCAACTACTGCGGGGATTAAAGCGAACTTCTTCGAGTATCTGGACGCTGCCCTCCAGCTCGTCCCGCTGGACTCGGAGAGCAAAGAGATCCGCGCCAAACTCGCCAGTATTGGCGTTGGTCCGGGCAAGACCTTCGATTTTAAGGATCTCTCGCCAGAACATAAAGCCGCGGCATTGCTGGGCATGAAAGAGGGCGATGACAAAATTGATACTTACTTGAGCACCGGAAGGAAGGATATCAATGGTTGGAAGATCGGCTCACTATTTGGCGACCGCTCTTTCTACAAGGGCGATTGGCTATTGCGCGCCGTCGCTGCCAAGGCGGGTATCTACGGAAACGACGCGATTGAAGCCACCTATCCCATGACCCGAGTCGATTCGAGGGGCGAAACTCTCGACGGCAGCAAGCACAATTACACCCTTACCTTCCCCGCCGGGGAGCTTCCGCCTGTCAATGCCTTCTGGTCAGTGACGATGTACGACGGCAAGAGCCAGTTTCTGATTAAAAATCCGATCAACCGTTATCTCATTAACTCACCTATGTTGTCGCAGATGAAGAAAAACCCCGACGGCTCGCTCACGATCTACATCCAGAAGGACTCTCCGGGTAAGGCAAAGGAGTCCAACTGGCTGCCTGCGCCCGATGACACCATCTACCTCGTAATGCGCCTGTACTGGCCGAAGGAGACACCGCCCTCGATTCTGCCTGCCGGTTCAGGGACCTGGCAGCCGCCATCGGTCGTCGCAGCTTCTTAGGACCGTTGTCTTCCTTAGCACGTCTGACGAAAGCAGATTTTCGATGAGTGCATTGCCTGTTATCGGCAAACCACAAAGCTTGCGTCAAAGCACCCAAACCTCGCGAGGCGTGCACCAGAAGTGCTCACAACTTGGGTGGTAGTGGACGTGTCACTGAACCAATTCAAACTCTCCCGGCTTCCAAGTCTTGTCAAACCACGGCTGCAACGGCCCGTACAGCCGCAGGAGGACATTCCAACCCTTGTCGGGAACAGTCTGTACCCAGTTGGCCTCATGTCCCTTGGGCGCAGTGGGACCGAACCAGACATCTACCGAGGTGTCAGGGTTCACGACGATACCCTTTGTCTGGCTGCCGATGCTAGGGAATTGTTCATCGGTCTGCAGCATCGAGCGGGTTTGATTGTCATACACAACGAACGACCAGAAATCCTTCGCCGGGATATTAGGCGGCAAGTGAATCTTGTAGGTCTTGCTGCCGTCCAGCGGCTTGCCTTCGGAGTCCACGAACGCGGCAGCATATTGCGAGCCGATACCCACCATCTTCATGGCCATGGCCGGCGTGATGCCCGTGGCGTAGTAATGAAATAGAGTCCGTGCATCGAGATTCCGCACGCCAGGCTGGGACAAGAACTCATAGTTTCCGCCGACGAAGGTGGTGATCCAAGCGCTGCCCGGATAGTAGCTTGCTTCCTTCATTCGGGTGCGAAAGAGGATGGCCCGAGAGGTGGCGTTTCCGACTGCCGCCGACTCGGTCAGAATTTTCTTCATGCGCGCATCGGGCGAGAAGGGCTTGCCCTTCTCGATGCCGATGGAGGCAAACAGCCCCAGCCTTTCAGGATCCAGTGCCTCGCTAGGCTCCTCTTGCACGACCTCGTTCAGCTCTTCAAAGTAGCTGAAATCATTCGCGTGAACCGTGTTGAGCTCGACGCCGGAGCCGTTGATGAACTTTGTTTCGGGCGGGTTCTTTGCCTGCGCCAGCGGATAGATGCGCAGGTTTTTTCTGAGGCTCTCCACGCCGGGCTTGAGATCACCGTTTACCTTGAATCCCCGGCCCATGAGCCAGAGGTTATACGTGCGCGAGCGGGCGACAAAGTAACCCTCCGGCACTTCGCCTTTGTAGCCCGGCGGAAGCACAAGATACTTCCCGCCTTGACCTTTGTCAGGACCGGCGTTGCCGATATCGGTGACGTACTGGAACCAAGAGTCGTCGAGGAACGCAAGTACTTTGGGAGGCGCTTCAATCACCAAGGGGCCATCCTTCAAATTGAGCCAGGTGCTGAAATAGACGGAGTCGGTGTTCCCGGTGAGAAAAAGCGATTTCGAGTCAAGAAGGTTCTCGAAGATCAAAATGGTGCTATTGACTGCGCCCAGCTTTTCAAAACCTGTGCGCATACCGACCAGCGAGGTACCCGGCATGCCGCTCATAAACGCCTCTACCCCGCGCATGAAGTCGAGGTTGTCATACACCTTCTGAACTGTAGAGTCGTCCGGGAATCCGTCGAAAAACTTCAGGGTGCCGATGCGGGTGTCCACGGAGTCAGGCGTCGTGATAGACGGCGGTATCGGCGTCGTCATTTTCATCGTCGGCGGGGTCTGCGCGTAGGTGATGCCTAAGCCCAGTGTCACGGCAAGTGTCGTGACAATCAGGTATCGTGCCGGTCTCATGGTTGATCTCCTCATAGCTGGCCTTCAATCGGTAGATCTCTCTAGGTAAGAAAACCTGACGAAGGGCGCCTTCGAGCGGTGGGCCCAAGCGTCAGGCCTTCAGTGCGAACATCGAATGCAGCCTGGTACATTCATTCGACCATTCGCACCCGCGGCGCGGTCCACTTGCCATCCAATGCTTCCTCTTTCGGCCAATAGAGGCGCATATACATAGCGAAGGGCCCTTTGGGCGCGGGCAACCAGTTGGATTCCTTCTCTTTGCCGGGGGGGTCGTTTTGGATCAACAGCGTCAAACCACCATCGGCATCATGTTTAAGTTGTGGCAGCATCGGCGAGTTGATGAGGTAACGATTAATGGGGTTGGCGACAAGCAGGCTCTCCGGTAGCCCATACAGCGTCAGCGACCAAAACGCGTTCACGGGAGGCATCTGACCTGGCGCGAAGCGCAAAGTGTAGCGGTTGGCACCGCTCAGCTTGTGGCCTTCGGAATCCACGTAGTAGATCGGATACATCGCCTCCTGCTTCGAGTTCCCATAAATGCCAATGGTCCCGAGCCAGCGATACAGATAATTATTCTTCATCGCTTCGCGTGTCCCGAAGAGATCGCCCGACGTTACGGTCCCGGCGCTCATTTGTTTCACACCTTCGGCGAAGGCAGCGTATGCGTCGGCACGGCCCTGCTCAATTGCCGTTGTCATTTCGGGGGTGAGCGTGCCCGGATCAAAGGTCTTTCCCGCGCCAACGCCGATCTTGGCAAAGCGCGTCATGAGTTCTGACTCCGAGGGGTCGGTCGGGCAGAACTGTAGAACGAAGTTCAGGATGCTGAAAAACTCGAGCGAGGTTTTCTGTGTCTCGACTGTGAGCGGCTTGATGAAACCGATGGCCGGCGCGGGTCTGGGTGTTGGCAGGTTTAGGAACGCTGATAGCGTTTGGACTTTGTATCCCGCTTGGATTTTCTTCACGTTGTCGAGATCGCCGGGATTGAACAATTGAGTGCGATACACGACAACAATAAATTCTGTCTCAGAGCGAATCACCTTTGCCACTCCCCTGGGGGTCTCGCCTTTCCAACTCGGTCCGACGACGAGGAAAGTGCCGCCGTCGTTGCCTGTGGTTCGGGTGCCCAGATAGGCAAAATTGAAAGTGTAAGCGTCGGTGAACTGAACGCTGAAGTAGCGGTCTTTTCTATCCATGGGCGGCAGGGTGAGCACGATGGGTTCGGCGCGCAAATCCAGGCCGAGCCAGGAATAGGGCGTGTCCGAATTTGGCGTCTGAACGGCCGTGTCGGCTGGCGTAAAGACCCGTGGGATGTTTGTGATCTGATTCCATGGCGCTTTGAATTCGGGGCTATCGTGGTCAACGAAATAGGCGTACTCGACGCGATAGTTGTCCACGAGTGGGAAGCCGTAGACATAAGCTTCCTTGGCGATAGCGCGGGCCTCAACCGGGGTGATGGTCGTCTGGGCTTTCGCTTGTGCCTGATTGATGGTGGCAGCGGCCATTACGAGAGCGAAGGCAACGACGCAGTCGAATGAAGGTCGGCCGAAGCGAATGTTCTGCATAGATATTGCACCTTTCGTGGGTTAGGTCCAACGTACCCGAGTATAGCGCGGAGAGACTTTGCAGCTCTTGGCGAATCTGCAAGCGATTCCGTGGAAGATTTGTTTTGCGGAATGAAGTTGGTTGATTCCTCTTCTTAGCTGACGACAGATCGCCAATGCACTCATTGACAAGCGATGAGTACCCATGAACAGCTCGTGGCGAGTGCCGCAGATTGCACTGATCGCGGCATATCGGTTTATCCTGCATTTGCCGCGCGAAAAGCAGGCCGTGGAATTGACATAGGTAGGCGATCACTCGCTTTCCCTGTCACACCACCGTGCGTACGGGTCCGTACACGGCGGTTCGGTAGGATTACGCGCCAGTTGTGCAGCACAAGGAAGGAAGTCCCAAGCGATCGAAGTAAGCGGCGGGCATGGCGTAAGAAAGGGCTTCTGTGCGGCTAAGCCGCCATGGACCCCACTGATGCCCTGCCGTGCGGGCCGCGAGGTCATGACTTAGGCCAAGCTCCCGCAATCGAGCGTACCGTGTCTTCCCTGTCCGCCATTGTTTACAGGCAGCAGAGCGTATACGACGTCTGATCCACTTATTGAAACGGTCCAGCACGGTCGGGGTTTGGCAGAAGCCGAAGTAGCGTTGCCAACCCTGAAGGTAGCGGCCTAGCTCGCGAACCATGGTCTCGATGCTGACACCACGAGTTCGGCGAGTAAGGATTCGGACTCGAGCCTCGAACCGGGACTTTGCTTTGGGCGCGATTCTGCGCTTCGGCTGCCTCCCGTTTGTAAAGCTGAACCCAAGGAACTTCCGCTCCCACGGTCGTGCCACAGCACTTTTCTCCCGGTTCACCTTTAGCTTGAGCTTACCTTCAAGGAGTCTAGTGAGCCCTCCCATCAGGCGTTGGCCTGCTCGACGGCTGCGGACATAGATGTTGCAATCGTCCGCGTACCGAGCGAATCGATGCCCTCTTCGCTCCAGCTCACGGTCGAGTTGATCGAGAACAAGATTCGATAGCAGAGGCGAAAGAGGTCCACCTTGCGGCGTACCTTCATCCGTCGGTCCTACGAGTCCGTTCTCCAACACACCCGCCTTGAGCCAGCTCCGAATCAGTCGCAGGAGACGCTTATCGTGCACGCGCCTTGCGATCTGCCCCATCAGTCGGTCGTGGTTAACTCGGTCAAAGAACTTTTCCAGATCGAGGTCGACCACCCAGCGGTACCCCGCAGCAATATGTTGCTGGGCACGCGCCACTGCCTGATGCGCCGAGCGTCCGGGACGAAACCCATAGCTCGATTCAGAGAAGGTGTTATCCCAACTGCCTTGCAGAACCTGCATCACCGCCTGCTGGATCATTCGATCCAGCACCGTAGGGACGCCAAGTTTCCGCCCTCCTCCGTCCGGCTTCGGGATTTCCACCCGACGTACCGGTTGCGGTTGATAAGTTCCACTCAATAGTTGTTCCCGGATTTCCAACCAGTGCTGCTTCAGGTAGCCCGGCAGCTCATCGACCGTCATTCCATCGATGCCCGGACTGCCTCCGTTTCTCTTCACACGCTTGAGCGCCTGCCAGAGATTTTCTCGCTGACAGATTCGCTCCATCCACTGCTCGTCTGGTGCCAGGCTTTCTGCACTGCACTCCGCCACCGATGCTTCGGTCCCTTCAGAGGACTGACTTCGAGCTTCACTCGTCGTCGCTTCCTCGAAGGCCAGCTGTAGCTGGTTATTCTGCCGCTTTGCACCTTTGAGTCGTGCCACGTACTTGCCTCTCCTAACGTTCAGGCCTTCGTCCGATGTACCGGACTACTATGCCTTTTGCTGACTTCTGCTGCACATTCGAGAAGAATCGCTTCTTCTCCAGTCGTGTTTCCACGACATGCAGCAGACCTCCCGTGGTAAGTTCGACCGCCTTCAGCGCACCACCGCCGGATTTACCGACACTCGCCTTGATGGATATGGGCTTTGCTGCTCATTGCCAACTCGCCCGCGAGTGCTGGCCTCGTATCCGCTTCTTGTCCATCGGCACACGCCTTTGCTCTACGCTTCCTTCAGACCCCGCCTCGCGACGACGCCCTTGCGCTTCGCTAATCCTTCACCTCCACCAGGTTGGATAAGGGACTTGCACCCTCAAACTGTCGAACATGCACGGCACACAATGACAGAGTGTGGAAAGCATGGAAAGCCGTGAAGCCGGCTTCCCACCCTTCCCACACTCTTTGGAAATCCCTTTGGGATTACCACATTCCCACCGCCTCGGCGACGGGATCGATATTTCAAAACAGTTTGCAAAAGCAGCACCCAATTGGACCTGCCAGCACCGCAAGGGGCTTGTAACGGATGTCTCAGGTCCACAGCGTAACGCATGTCCCGGTACACTCACTCCCCTTAGGGGTTTGGCCGTTGCCTTTAGGGTCGGCGTTGCGGGCAGGAACAGGCCCGCGGAGGTGGGTGGCGGATGACGCGCGGAGCCGGCAGGAGACAGGGAGGAGACTTCTTCCCTTTGAATTAGCTTGAAGAAGAACATGCCATTCTCTCGACTGAATTACTCGTCATCGGCTTGACCGCAATTTGAGGAGTTTGGACAGGACAAGAAATTCTTTCCAATTGCTATTGAAATGTACACATCAATATTGTATAAGATGCGTATTGCAGGGGAAATGTTCTAATGGTATTGAAATGTACATTGCGTTTAAAGATTATATAGCGACAGAATCGGAGCGCATGGTTTTCGGAGAGAACACCAATGACTATTGAAGAAGTTCTGGTCAAACAATACGGTCCACTCCTGAGTCTGGCAGAGTTGGCAATGATTCTCGATCGCTCTCCGGAAGGACTGCGCATCAGCCTTAGATCGTCAGGGGAGTGGGTCAGCCGAATAAATGCAGCTCGTTTGCGCCTCGGCCGTCGGGTCTATTTTCGTACCTCAGAGATAGCAAGCGTTCTGGACGCACGGTGACATCAAAGAGTGTCCTCTGATCTGACAAGTATTCAATCCATACTCTGGCAAGTCGAACAAGAAGACCGGCCCTTGCTCGAGATTCACCGTCAGCGCAATCAGGGCAATTTGAAACCGGATGGCAGCCGTTCCACTGGACACACTACGAACCGGCGGGAACGAAATGTTCAAGGAATTCTCTCGGCAGCTGAAGCTATGTGCAACGAGAGCGCGGTAGACGCGGACGCACTTGGGTTCATGGCAAAGATGCTTGTCCAGACGACCCTCCCTCATCGGGCGCAGCCCGGAAAGCAATACACGCGCACAGATGGTGACGTAACGCTTTCGATCACGGATCTTGGGGGTGCAGGGTTACCCTATGGGGCATATCCCAGGCTCATCCTCGTCTGGATGACAACTGAAGCTCTGCGGACGGGCGAACGGAAGCTGGAGCTTGGACGTTCGCTATCGAGCTTCATGGGGCAACTCGGCTTGCTATGTACCGGTGGCCATTGGGGGACGATTCCACGGTTTAGGGGACAAATGGAGCGTCTCTTCGGCGCTGCAATCGCCACACGATGGAAGCAGGACCGTAACGGGCATTGCAACACTGGAGGTTCCAATCTCGTACTGGCAGAGGAATTCGATCTCTGGTGGACACCGCAGAAGATACCGCAGGTGGTACTTGGGCAGTCGAGCGTGACTCTTTCCCAAAAATTCTTCGAACAGCTCGTCGAGGCTCCTGTCCCACTCGATTTGAGGGCGATTAGAGCTCTAAAACGGTCACCCTTAGCACTCGATCTCTACGCATGGGCGACCCGACGCGTCAGTTATTTGAAAAGGCCGCAACGGATATCGTGGGCATCTTTCCAGTTAAGCTTCGGAGCTGGCTATGCTGAAACACCGCAAGGAAGGTCTCGCTTCCGGGGAAACGCGATTGAAGCATTACGCAGAGTGGTAGTTGTTTATCCACAGTTGAAAATCGAAATCCGGCGAGATGGAGTGATGCTATACCCGTCCTTGACCCATATTCCCAAAGCTTAGCTGGCATAGGCAGAGCGGTTTCCTTTATCCCCGGGATGGAGGTTCTCTGATTCGGGGTCGTCGGTCTTCTGACACGCCGGGGCTGATTTCCACCTTTTCGTGTGGAGACTACAGGGCTAGCTATAAGAATTTTGATACAGGGTAATATAGGGAAACTTGTAAATCATTGTTCTGCGGTACGTTACGTTTCCCTTCGTACCCCATTTATGCGGAAAAGATACCCCCGTTATGCGTGCGGATTGTTATCGATACCCTGCTTATGCGTGAATTCATACCCTGCATATGCGTGGAAATTTGCGAGTGTCCACGAATGAATGAGGAAATGGTGTCCCGCTCCGAACTCATGGCGCGTAATGACATGCTTGCAATGTGGATACCCGTGCTGCCTTGATCCTGGCCGGATCCCCAATCCACAGCTCGAAGTTCAACTCTGCCAGCAATCGCTCAAACCAACGTGCATGTCCAGTGGCCTCTATCCCAACACGCACCTTGACCTGTCTTCGCTGTAAATCGCGATAGAAACGCTCTGCCTCTCCATCGCTGTGGCTCAGTCGCCGTTCGCCGGTCTCGCCCGTCTCCGTATCTAAAAACGCTACCTGCTGAACGCTTGGATGATAATCCACTCCTACAATGATCATGTTCGGCTCCTTCTCCCGAACCTTCGGTCGTCGATGCCCAGAGTCTAATCGCGCCTCGACAGAGCAAACACTGTTATGAAATCAGGTGGAATGTTGACCTCTGCCGTGACAGGGCACTGGAAAACGGTAACTTATAGAAATAAGCGTAGCGGATGGCTCCTTTTGGCGCTTATTGGAGCGGCAAGAAACCGTTATTGTGTCCTTAATGTGCCCGCGACCTCTGCCCTTTAAACCTCTGCCCAATTGCATTGGGCCTGAACCATTCTTGTGTTGAGCCGTGCTTCCGGCTACAAGAAGCGTCGCTTGACGAGGCTGAATTCCGCGAAAAAGCGAATCACCGTAACCGCTGGGCGTGACCAATAGTAGGGAATCCGCTTCAGAATCAGAATGGCGCTGGTCCTAAGGCAAAATGCAGCATCACAAACAGCGCAGACCGGTTTCTCAAATGGTTCGATTGGATGGATCCAAGCAAACCGAGCACTAGAATGAATGTATGAACACAAGCGACTTATTGACTTCTGTCGACTCCGAGATTGCCCGGCTTCAGGAAGTCCTTGCACTGTTGACCAGTCTCGACCGTCACGTGCGAATCAATAGAAAATCCGGGAAAAAACGCACGTTTAGAGCGGCTCAGCACAAGCGTTGGGCGGCGCGGAAGAAAGCTTCAAAGAGGTCGTGAAGCCAAGGCGTCCTGCATTGCGGTCCGGCATATTGCCGACGCGTTTTCTGCTTGGCTCAGATCCTGGTTCCGTTCGGAGTCGAACCGACGAATAAAGGTTTTGCAGACCTTCAGGTTAGCTGAAATTCAACATCCCCTCGCAGACTCATAGATCCGTGTTCCTTTACGTCCTCTCAGCTCCTCAGCGCCTCTCATCAGAGCCCGAACCCAGTTCTTGCTCCTTCCCCGAAGCCCTCAGCACCATTCAATTCACATAGGTGCCTGGCGGTCAGGGCGGCTTCCTTCAAGTCGCTGTACTGCAGCGCCCACACAACGGTCACCAGACCACGCTCAACGTGCGAGCGCTACAGATACAGCCCAAAGACTTATAGTTATCAAACAGGCCCAGTCTTTCCTCGCTCTGATCTCGATCGGACCGAATATCCCAAATTGGACAAGACTCGTCGAGACTCAATCCATGCGAAATGACCGTTCGAATTCGCAGGTAAGCGGACGTATCGTGCTTGCCGTCACCATCCTCGGATCGAGCATGGCGTTCATTGATGGAACCGTCGTTAATGTCGCACTTCCCGCGTTGCAGAACGCTTTCCACGCATCTATTGCGAACGTGCAGTGGGTCGTGGAATCGTATGCGTTGATGTTGGCGGCATTGCTGCTTGTCGGCGGCTCGCTTGGAGATATGTTGGGCCGTCGTAAGGTGTATGTGTTTGGGGTTGCCGTGTTTGCAGCCGCCTCCGCGGTGTGTGGCATGGCTCGAAATATTGACATGCTGATCTGGGCTCGCTCGATTCAAGGCATAGGATCGGCTTTGCTGGTGCCTGGAAGTCTTGCACTGATCACGGCCTCCTTCCCCGAAGAGACGAGAGGACGGGCGATTGGCACGTGGTCTGGATTTTCCGCGATGACTGCCGCCATCGGCCCTGTGATCGGCGGCTGGCTGATCGAACACTCTACGTGGCGCTGGGTATTCTTTCTGAATCTCCCGCTTGCCTTAGCGGTTATCCTGCTCTCGGGCAAGGTGCCGGAGAGCAGGAACGAGAATGCCTCACATCATCTCGACTGGCCGGGATCTCTTCTGGTGACGCTGGGACTTGGTGGCGTCACATATGCGCTGATTGAATTGCCGGCTCGCGCTCATCATGGGGGGCACCTTGTTGCTGTTGCAGCAGTTTTGGGCGTGGCCGCTCTGGCGGGATTCGTTGCCGTGGAGCATTCGTCTCGTGTGCCGATGGTTTCGCTCAAGCTGTTTCGCTCGCGAAACTTTACAGGTGCGAATCTGCTGACACTGTTTCTGTATGCATCCCTCGGTGGATTGATGTTCTTCTTTCCGATGGACCTGATACAGATTCAACACTACACAGCTACCGAGGCAGGAGCGGCGTTTCTCCCTTTTGTAGCCATCATGTTTGGACTGTCACGCTGGGCGGGCGGCCTGGTTGCACGCTATGGATCACGCATTCCGCTTACGGTTGGGCCTCTTGTTGCAGCCTGCGGGATTGCGCTCTTCGCCATTGTGCCGCAGGGCGGGAGCTACTGGGCAACATTTTTTCCGGCAGTCGTGGTGATGGGGCTGGGCATGACCATCAGTGTTGCTCCCTTGACGACGACAGTGATGGACGCTGTACCTGATACCGAGTCAGGGATTGCCTCCGGAATCAATAACGCGGTCTCCCGGTTGGCTTCTCTGCTTGCGGTAGCTGTCTTCGGTGCGATTCTGGTCACGGTTTTCAACCACTCGCTGAATCAATCCCTCGATCAACTGGCGTTGCCTCCCGCCGTTCGTGCTCAGATTGATGTTGCGCGGCCTCTGCTCGCTGCCGCGCACAATCCCAACCCCATTGTTCAGCGTGCAATCACCGGATCCTTCGTAAGCGGCTACCATTCGGTTATCTGGATAGCGACAGGCCTGGCAGCTCTGAGTGCTATCACTGCGTGGCTACTCATTGAGTCTGGCGCGCCGCTTCAGCAACAACGACGCTGAGCAGGAAGGAATGGCTGGACATAGAATGCGGCCCTCGAAACAGGCGGAGTGCTCGTCGGGGATGAAGTGAAGATCACAATCGATATCGAGGCTGTGCGTGCATAGTTTGTCAAGAAAGCATAGACACTCAAGGTCCCGAATCGAACGACACTACTGGTCGCGCCAAACCTGCCTATACATGGATTGCGCGCTCCGTGACCGGTTCGCGACATCTCGGCTTGCTTTCGGGTTGCAGAATCAAGCGCCGTTCAACACCGGCAGTGCGGATGCCGTTTCGTGTCAGAGCAGGCCGCGGTGGCCAGTGTAGTTTTCGTTGCTGTCCAGACCATGCTCCTTGATGACCTCGGCAGCAGCAGCCAGCGCTGTTGCGATGGCAGGATAGCCAACGTAGGGCAGCGCCTGGATGAGAACTTCCTCGATTTCTTTCAATGTGAGGCCGTTATTGAGCCCTGCCCCCATGTGGATGGCGAATTCATGGGGCTGACGCATGGCAATCATGACAGACATCGAAACCAGGCTGCGGGAGCGCCTGTCCAGACCGGGACGAGTCCAGATATCCGCAAAGACCTGGTCGACCGCGTAGGCAGCGATCGGAGCACCGAAGGTGTTTGAGTCAGCGGAAGCGCTGAGTTTTGCGGCCGCCTGGTCGCCCATCATTTCGCGGACTACATTGATTCCGGCTTCTCTATTTGTCATGATTGAGTCCTCTTGCAAAGCTCACGTGACTTCTCCACCCCAAGACTACCTCTCAACCACGCGATCTGTGATGGAACCGCCCAACGACCCAATTAGATGGCCACACTTCCCTAAGCTTCCGGAGTCAACTGGATCTCAAGAATTGCTGTAGTGCGGCCAATCTCTGCTTGTTCTTGTGTAACCGCTCCTCGACAACCTGCGCTTCTGACAACACTCTTTCTCTACTCGAGGCGGCTCTAAATCCCTTCGGGTCGATGTGTTCGAGGATGTCCGTCGCTTGCTTCTTGAGCGATATCAAAGCTTGCTCGTCCTGCTGGATAAGCGAGCGAAGG
>Ga0206998_1018_pt1 | contig 45802 bp, 33 predicted proteins | sample Alteio_BWMinCont_FD_153309 | JGI IMG/M metagenome (GOLD analysis project Ga0206998, IMG submission 153309) | Enriched cells from forest soil in Barre Woods Harvard Forest LTER site, Petersham, Massachusetts, United States -... | ecosystem: Environmental > Terrestrial > Soil > Temperate forest >... | reverse complement strand
GCGGCGATCCGGTCGGTCTACGCAGGCAAATCGAAGATACCGGCTTTCGTCGCGGAAAAGCTGGCTGAGCGGATGGGCGGTCATGCTCTCACCACGCGTGAGTTGGAGGTGCTGAAGCGGATTGTCGCCGGACGCAGTAACAAGGAAATCGCGAGCGACCTGCACATCTCCGAGGCTACGGTGAAGACTCATATCAACAGCCTGTTGAGCAAACTTGGCGTCAACGATCGCACCCAGGCGGCTACCAGCGCGCTGCAGCGCGGCATCGTTCACCTCGAGTAGGAGAGATTCGATGAGAAACCTGATCCGGAGATCGTGTGGTCTTGCCGTTCTCTTCTGCTGTTCATTGGCACTCGCGGCCCAAGGGGCAAAGACCTCCGGCTGGCATGCGGCAACTGAAGGCGAGTTGAAGAATCTGTTGCCTGCGCGCGCCCCCGTTCAGCAGGAACGCATTGAGACAGAGATGCGAACCGCTTCCGGCATCACCGACGGGCGCGGCAAATTCATCGCCGGCGTTGTGCTGATCACCGCGGGCTACTCGGCGGATGGCAAGTACTCCCACTATTTCCTGACCCAAGTGCCGTTGAAGATCGGCAATTTTCAGCTTGGTCCGGGCGCCTACGTTATCGGCTGGCAACACATCGAAGACGGGCTGAATGTGAAGTTCTACGAAGCAGCCTCCGGCAAGTTGCTGGGCTCAGTGGAAGCGAACTTGAATCCGGCAATTACTAGGGTAGAATCATTTCGCATCTGGCCGCCGGGAGAGCATTCCGTCATGCAGATTGGGCGGTTCACGTTCAGCTATCAGATTGGAGAGTAGGTTTGACGCCGGCCACCGCGAAGCCTGAGACAACACAGAGCCCCAAGCTCCGCAAGCTGCTCGCCGCGCTGGAGGGTAACTGGCAGGCGGAGATGAGCGGATATCACACCTATCGAACTCTCTCGGAACGCGACCATGATCCGATCCGCAAGCAGACGCTGATGCACATGGCGGACGCGGAGGCACAGCACGCCGCCCTGTGGGAGAAACGCATTCTTGAACTGGGCGGCAAGCAGCCGCACTATCGGGGAAAATCCACGGGCGACGCCGACAGTCTCGTCAATCGGATGGGCGGGCAGCGCATGGCCCTCAGGCGGCTCGAGATAGATGAGAGCCGCGCCATTGCACTGTACGGCCAGCAATTGAAGGAGCTGGACGACGAGCCGAGCCTCGCGGCTCTGCGCCAGGTTATTGAAGAGGAGCGTGAGCACTACCAGGAGCTGAGCAGCCTGATCCGCCAAAGGTATCCGCGCAAGGCGGTTCCGGTAGAACCGTCGAAAGCGCAAGCCCTGCTCGATGAACTGCTCTCCCGGCGAAACGGCGGCGGAACCGGAAGACAGACCACGGGCTGGATCGGCGACGCCATCTACGGGGTCAACGACGGACTCGGGGCGATCTTCGGCATCGTCTCCGGCGTCTCTGGAGCGACCCAGGGCGCCAGCAAATACGTGCTGATGGCAGGACTCGCGGGCATGATCGCCAGCGCGCTCTCGATGGGTTCGGGAGCTTATCTCGCCGCCAAGAGCGAGCGCGAGATCTACGAGGCGGAAGTGGCCCGCGAGCGTGACGCCATCGAGATGAACGGCCCTGAGGCGCGTGAGCTTCTCTCGCTGTACTACCAGGTCAAGGGACTGCCCGAAGACGACGCCGATCACATGGTCGAGCACATCGCGCAGGACAAGGAGCAGCTGTTGCGCGCCCTTGCGTCGGAGCGGCTCAAATCGAGCGAGGAAGCCCTGCGCGATCCACTGACCTCGGCTTTCTCGGGAGCCATCTCGACTGCCGTTGGCGCCTTCATTCCGATCATTCCTTTCTTTTTTCTCAACGGGTATCCAGCCATTATCGCGTCCGCGGTCATATCGCTCGTGGCGCATTTCGCAGTGGGAGCGGCAAAGTCGCTGATCACGATACGCTCCTGGTGGGCCAGCGGCACCGAGATGACACTGGTCGGCGCGGTGGAGGGTCTGGTCACGTACGTGATCGGCATCGGATTGGGCAGAGTGGGCGCGTAGACTACGCCCGTCAATGCGAGTTTGAGTTAAGGCTGCGGCAGCACGAGTACTTCGACCCCCGAGGCTGCATCTCCTGAGTGGAAGACCGTTTCGGTAGCGGGCTTGAAGTCTGAAGGGCTGGCGTTGGGGATGTCCGTAAAGGTTTGCGGATTGCGGTCCACCAGCGGGAACCACGAGCTTTGCACCTGCACCATGATGCGGTGCCCTCTGCGGAAGGTGTGATCCAGGTCAGGCATGGTGAAATCCACTTCGGCCATCTTGCCGGGCGCGAATGCCTCGGGCTTCTCCCAACTGTCGCGGAACTTTCCGCGCATCGGCTCACCGCGAAGCAGCTGCTGGTAACCTCCCATGCGCAGCGCAGGCGTATCGATCACCCGCTTGCCCGTCGTGCTGCCTGTGTCCGGGTCGGGATAGTCATTCGGATAGACATCGATGAGCTTCACCACGAAATCGGAATCTGTGCCCGCGGTCGCTACTTTCAGCTTTGGAGAGATCGGACCGGCAATCGTGACGTCTTCGGTCAGCGGCTCGGTCTGGTAGACGAGCACATCGTTCCGTGTCGCCGCGAACCGCTGGTCGTCGACCATATAGCGTTGTGGAACGGTGTCGGTTACATATCCAACGAAAGGTACGGGATGCGCTGGATCGCTCACATAGGAGTCTGAGCCTTCGCCCGCCGCCGGAGGATCGAGCGACAGTTTGCCGCCGGAGTGAAAGTACAGCATGCGTGGTTTGGCCTGCGCTGGCGGCCACGAATCATACTTGCGCCACACATTCGTGCCGGTTTCGAATACGTAGGCTTCCGGCATCTGCGCGCCTTTGTCCTTGAGGTAGTACTCGAAGAACGGGAACTGGATATTCTTGCGGAAGTATTCAGCGGTCTTCGAGTTGAAGTGCACGTCTCCGAGATGGTCGCCGTCATTGCGGGCCCACCCTCCGTGCACCCAGGGTCCTTCGACGATGGTGTTTACGGTACCGGGATTGTTCTTCTCGATGGCGTAGTAGGTGCGCATCGGCCCGCTGAGGTCTTCGGCGTCGAACCATCCGCCGACCGTCAGCACGGCGCAGTGGATGTTCTTCATGTGCTGCGAAAGGTCGCGCGCTTTCCAGTAGTCGTCGTAGGTGGTGTGGTACATCTGGTCGTTGAAAAGCGGATTGGTGCCCTTCAGGTAGTTCTTGTCCAAGTTCGAAGTGGGACCGGCCTTCAGGTAAAACTCGTAACCGTTGGGAGTGCCGAAATCGAATGGGACGGACCGTACAGGAAGCGTCGGGTTTTCCTGCGGCTTGAAGTAGACATAGAAGCCGAAGTTCGCATCCAGCATGAACGCTCCGCCGTGGTACGCGTCGTCTCCCATGAACAAGTTTGTCATGGGCGCCTGTGGAGAAGCCGCCTTGAGTGCGGGGTGGGAATCAATAATGCTGGCTGACGTATAAAAGCCCGGGTATGAAATCCCCCATATTCCCACGCGGCCGTTGTTGCTGGGCACGTGCTTGAGCAGATACTCGATGGTGTCGTATGTGTCGGAACTGTCGTCCACGTCTTTCGACGACTTCTTCACGTCGATGTGCGGCCGCATCTCGATAAAAGTGCCCTCAGACATGTAGCGCCCGCGCACGTCCTGATAGACGAAGATATAGCCCGCTTTCTCAAATTCATCAGAGGGACCGAGGCGCTTCGGATACTGATCTACTCCATATGGGCCCACGCTGTAAGGCGTACGGTCCATCAGGAAGGGATATGCCTGCGACACATCCTTTGGAACATACACGGCGGTGAAGAGGTGTACGCCGTCGCGCATGGGAATGCGATACTCGTACTTTGTGTAGTGTGTTTTGACGTAGTCTTCTTCGGGAGCGACGGGCTTTTCCTGCGCGGCTGCTGAAGTTGCTAACAGAGCAGCGGCGAGAACAAAACAAACCAGGCGGGCAGTCTTCATCAAGTGCGTTGGCCTCTATGTTCAGATCGGTGGTAACGGATCGAGAGATACTCAATCGATGTCATCATAACCCACACGATTATCCGGGATGAGGAGCCAGGCGCGACTGCAGACGCGCCGGAGCCAAGATCCTGTGAGAGCACGCCTTAACGAGTGAAGACCGCTCGTTGTCAGTCTGGCCGGGCCGAACTTACCAGGCGTAGTGGGAAACTCTTATGCCTGGCGAGTCTCGTTTCTTCCAACCAATGGGTTCGCGAACAGTGCCTACCTGTCTCGAGAACTGGCCAGCATATTTGTAGTTACATTTTTATAAGATAAATTTTGCTTTTTTACTAACCTCTCGCATCTCAATTACACGCTCACCCCAGGGAGCGTTGATTGCGAGGACCGTACAGGACATTCATTGAATGTCAGGGCAGAACGACTTACGTGAGAGTGTAAGATGCCGGAACGTGTCATCGAAAATCATCTTGGCCTTGTGCGCGTAATCGCGAGGCAAATAGGGAAACGGATCGGAGCGCGCATAGAGATTGAAGATCTCGAGCAGGAAGGAATGCTCGGGCTGATGGATGCCGCAGCCAAATATGATGAAAGCCTGGGCGTACCATTCAGTGCCTATGCCGCGCAACGCATCAGAGGCGCAATTATTGATTCCGTCAGGAATATCTCACAGCTAAGCCGAAAAAATATGGCTCTCTCCCCGAGAGTTCAAGAAGCGCAGACTTGTTTACGCCTCAGTCTTCAACGCGAACCGGAACCATCGGAAATCGCGGCGGTGCTTGAAATCAGTCTCGAAGCATATGAGAAATTCCGGCGGGAGGTATTTGAGAGCAGTGCCTCTTCACTCAGCGACCTGATTCCGGATGGGGATGGACTGACGCTGGAAGATGTCCTCGCAGGCAACGGCGAAGATGCATACCGCGCTGTGTTTGCAGCCGAGGAAGTGCGCCGCGCGCTTCGCCATTTGACGAGACGCGAACGTTCCGTTGTGCTGATGCTCTACCGCGATGAGCTGACGCCTCATGAAATTGCCGCCCGCCTGGGGTGTGTGCCGAGTCGTATCTCTCAGATGCGCACAAATATCACCAGAAAGTTGCGCAGTCTGCTGACTCAAGGCGATAGACGGTTTAGAGCCGCATGAAGGCGCCGCTGTGGGCCGCGCAAGCGCGAGGGACCGTACACTGCAAAGCGGCTCGGCGAGCGAACCGATCATTTATCCGCGCGGATAGCTCGCAAAGGCTCTTACTTTTGTAAACCGGCGTAATAGTCTTGCAGAACGAAGAAGGCCTTCTTCTTTACCCCCTGGTCGGAAACGAAGCCTTTCCGATTGTATCCATCCTGGATACCGGGCAACAGCCGCGTGGGCGAGCGAAAGTCCATCAGCACCCACGGAGTTATGCCCCGCAGGAACGGCATATCGCGAAACATAATGAACTGATCTTTGAGTATTTCCGCCTGATATTCCTCGGTGAAGCGCTGATCTACCGGGCCGTGCAGGCCGGCTTTGGCTCCGCCGCCAAATTCGCTGAGGATCACCGGCTTGTGCATCGGATCTTCCCACTTGTATGAAGGCGCGTCTTCGGGCTTTCCCGTGTACCAGCCGATGTATTCGTTGTACCCGAGCACATCGAGGTCGGCTCCCAGCGGATCGTTGAGGACTGCGGTTTTGCCGTGTATGGGCGAGAGCATCGCCGAGGTAATCAGCCGCGTGGGGTCCTGCTGCCTCGCCTCGGCAGCAAGTTTGCCGATGAATGCGGTCCGGGCGTCGCTGACCGGCGTCTCGTTGGACATCGACCAGAGGATTACCGACGTCTTGTTGCGATCGCGCCGTATCATCTCGTCAAGCTGCTGCTTCGCAACGTCATATGTGTGCTGATTCGTCCAGTCGATGGACCAGTACACTGGGATTTCCGACCAGACAAGGAGGCCTAGCTTGTCCGCGAGGCGCGTCATTTGCTCATCGTGCGGATAGTGCGCCAGCCGGACAAAATTGCAGTGCAGCTCCTTTGCCCAGCCCAGCAGCGTGCCCGCGTCCTGCTCTGACCAGGCGCGGCCGGAACGGAATGGGGCCTCGGCATGAATGTTCACTCCGCGCAGAAAGATCGACTTGCCATTGAGCAGGATCTCGTCTCCCTGTACCTCGATGGTGCGGAAGCCGACATCATCGGTCAGGTGATCGACACCGGCGGTGAAATCGACTTTGTAAAGGCGGGGATTCTCAGGGGACCAGCGTTCCAGACCCTCGGGGCGAACGGAGAACTTCGCGCGGCCATCATCGCCAACGGCAGCGGTCTGATCCACATGAAGGGCAGGTATCCGAACCGTCGCCTTCATGCCAGCGGTTGCTCCGGTCAGGTGGACATCGCCCTCGATGTCGCCGGTCTTCGTCAGGTGAACAGATTCGTCGTCGATGAACGTCTCAGGCACCTCGACGATTGATACCTCGCGCGTCAGGCCGCCATAGTTCCACCAATCGCTCTTAATGGTCGGCACCCGATCGAGAGCGCGGACATTTTCGACAGCGATTACGGTGGAATTGCTGCCGTCTTTCACGGCGCTGGTGATATCGCAATCGAATGGCGTGAATCCGCCTTCGTGATCGCACACGTGCACATCGTTCACGAAGACGTGCGCAGCGTAGTTGGCGGCGCCGATGTGCAGGAACACTCGCGTGTGGGCCTTCGAGTGGAAGTCGAACTCGCGCTCGTACCAAAGCAGTCCTTCGTAGTAGAGCAGCTCGGGCTTCTGCGTATTCCAGTCACCGGGAACCTTGATGGTCGGGGACTTTGCAAAATCGTACTCGGCGAACGGGCCGCCGGGAGTGTAGTGCAGGTCGCGCGCATAGCCGCGCGGGCTGGGCACGTCGCTGTTGGAGGTACTCGATCCCCAGCCAGCGTGGTAGGGATCGATGATGTAGTGCCAGTCGCCGTTCAAACTCATCGACGGCCGATGATCCACGTCCACGAGAAGCAGGGGTGGGAGAGGCATTGTCGGCTGTTGTGCGATAGCAGGGAGGGCAGAAAAAGCGAGCGCGAGGAGGATGGCGGCACGGCGCATGTTGACCATACTAACCTGCAGTTTTTGGGCCCGGCTACTTTGTCGGCGGGTCCATCGAGGCGCGGAAGCGATTGGCGCGCCCGAATTCGTCGCGCAGTTCCGGAGTTCTGAGATTCTCGCGCAGGTGGGCCAGCCGCTGTTCCAGAGCCAGGAGGGATGCAGCGACGGCTTCGGTGTTGGTATGCGCGATATCGCGCCACATCGAGAAGGGACTCGCACCGAGGCGCGTCATCTCGCGAAGAGCGCGACCACCGATCGGCAGCACCTCATCCTTGACCGGAAACTCATCTTCAAGCAGTGCGCTCAGCGCGGTCGAAAGATACTGGGGCAGATGGCTCACCCACGCGCACAGAAGATCGTGGCGCTCCGGGTCGAGATCGAGCACGCGGCAGCCGAATTTCTCCGTCCAGCCGCGCCATTCATCGGCAATCGCCCGCGATGACGGATGCATGGCGCGAGACTCTGCTGTTTCAGTAAACAACCACGCCGCGCCGTTGAAGAGTTCACCGTCCGCACTTGCCGCGCCGCTCACTTCCTTCCCGGCCATGGGATGCCCGGCGAGAAATCCTGCCGTGTGCACCAGGTTGTAGCTGCCCCCCGCGTGCTCGCAGATAGCACCTTTCACGCTGCCTACGTCGGTAACAAGCTGCCCGGATTGCAGCACAGACCGCAGCCGGTCGAGCCACTCCAGGATGGTGAAAACCGGGCCGCTGAGCAGGATGAGCTGGCTCGCGCGCGCAATCCGGATGGGGTCCTGAGCGGCAGAGTCGATTGCCCCAATGGATTGAGCGGCAGCAAGCTCAGGCGGAGCGGGGTCCCAGCCGGTGATGCTGCCTAGATACCCATGTGAGCGCAGCGCCAGCCCAACCGAGGCTCCGATCAGTCCCGTTCCAAGGATGGCGATGCGCTCAATCGGCATGCGGGTTAGACGGCCACGCCTACCGGCTGGGCAATGCTGCGGCCGACTGCCGGAGCGATAATGCGCAGCTCGTCCATGAGCTTCGCAAACTGGTCCGGAAACAGCGACTGGGCGCCATCGGAAACGGCCTTATCGGGGTTGGGGTGCACCTCGATCAGGAGCCCGTCGCCACCCGCCGCGACCGTTGCCCGCGCCATCTGCGAAACCATGTCGCGGCGGCCCGTGCCGTGCGAGGGATCTCCCACGATCGGCAGGTGCGAGAGCTTTTTAATCACCGGGATCGCCGAAATATCCATGGTGTTGCGTGTGTAGGTCTCGAAGGTGCGGATGCCACGCTCGCATAGGATGACGTCGTAGTTACCGCCGGACAGGATGTACTCGGCGGAGAGAAGCAGCTCTTCGAGCGTCGCCGCGATGCCACGCTTGAGCAGCACCGGCTTGCGAACCAGGCCCAGTTCGCGCAGCAGGTTGAAGTTCTGCATGTTGCGCGCGCCTACCTGGAAGCAATCGATGTAGGGCAGCATCACCTCGATCTGGGAAATCTCCATGACTTCGCTGATGATGAGCAGACCAGTTGCGTCACCGACTTCGCGCAGCAGCTTAAGGCCGGCGAGCCCCATGCCCTGAAAGGAGTACGGCGAACTGCGCGGCTTGAATGCGCCTCCGCGCAGAAACTTCGCGCCGGCCGCCTTGACCTGCGCGGCAACGGTGAATATCTGGTCGCGGCTCTCGATGGAGCAGGGGCCGGCCATGACGATGACTTCGTCCCCGCCAACGGCGACGCCGTTGGGGAACTGCACGATGGTCCCTTCCGGCCGGAAGCCGCGCCCGGCGAGCTTGTAGGGTGAAGAGATGCGAACGACTTCCGCCACACCGGCCAGCAATTCGAAATCCTTGTGATCGAACTGCCCGGGAGTGCCTACACCGGCCAGTATGGTTTGCACAGCTCCGGTAGTTCGGTGAACATTGAATCCGATTTCGACCATCCGCTCGACAACAGTCTGTATCTGGTCGTCGGTGGCTCTTTCCTGCATTGCAACTATCATGGTTACTTTTCCTGTCCTGCGCGGCTCGAGCGCGCCTGGTTACTCTCCGCTCCTGGTGGTGGCCGAACTGCCCTTGGACGACGCCAATTCTTCGCGCTGCAACGCACGCATCACGTCGATGATGCGTTCGTAAATGTGCGTCAACTCGATATCCGGAAGAGGTCCGCGATTCGCCGCCCGGACATTTTCGAAGATCACCCGCTCACGATTCGGCTCATAGATAGGCATCGAAGTATTTCGCTTGAGCTTGCCTATCGCCTGCGCGGCCTCTGCGCGTTCGCTGATTAGCGCAACGATCTGCCGGTCGAGCTCGTCGATTTTTCGCCGCCAGTCTTCGATTTCCATGCAATCCCCTATATCCGGCGCGCCTTCAGGGCACGTCCTCGTTTGAGTTCCGTAGCAAACGATGAAATTAATGGGCCTGCAGAACTGGTGTTCGCAGACCCTTGATAAATCGCGCGATGGAGCTGGGCGCTTCTTCGGGCGCTCCTCGCTCAACATCCTCTTCAACTATGCGCACCAACGCGCTACCGATCACTGCCGCATCTGCGAACTCTCCGACTGCGGCAAAGTGCTCGGCGTTAGAGATACCAAATCCCACTGCTATGGGCAGATCGGTGAAACGGCGCAGGCGCGAGACCAGACCCTTTGCATCGCTTGCGAGCGATTGCTGTGTGCCGGTGATGCCGGTTCGCGATATCGCATACACGAATCCCCGGGAGACGCCTGCGATGCGCTCCAGGCGCTCGTCTGGGCTCGTCGGGGCGGCAAGGAATATAGGCAGGAGATGATGGCGTTCAAGGTGGGAGAGATATTCGCTGGCTTCCTCGACAATCATGTCAGTCACCAGCACGCCGTCCACACCCGCATGTTCCGCGGCGGCGCAAAAGCGCCCAAGGCCGAAGCGAAGAATGGGGTTGTAGTAGGAAAAGATCACCAAGCCGGCTTCTGGACGGGCCCGGCGAAGATCGGCGGCTATCGCGAGCACATCGCCGAGTGTCGTTCCATGCGTCGTGCCATCGTGTTTCAGGGCCCGTTCACTGGCTCGCTGGATCACGGGGCCATCCGCAAGCGGGTCGCTGAACGGCACGCCCAGCTCGATCACGTCGGCACCGGCGTCGATGGCGGCGAGAGCGATGTCGCGCGTGGTTGGCAAGTCGGGATCGCCGGCGGTGAGATAGGCGACGAGGCCTGGCTTGCCAGCAAAGCGGATCGGCATCAGAACTTACGCTCCCTTCAGGCTAAGTTCGCGGGAAAGAATTCCCATATCTTTGTCGCCGCGTCCTGAGAGGTTGACTACAAGTATGTCATGTCGACCCATCGCCGGCGCAATTCTGAGGCATTCGGCCACGGCATGGGCGCTTTCAAGAGCGGGCAGGATGCCCTCTGTTCGTGCAAGCCGGACGGTAGCGTCGAGCGCCGCCTGATCCGTCGCAGAAACATATTCGGCGCGTCCAGAATCGTGCAACGCCGCGTGTTCAGGACCGACGGAGGCATAGTCGAGACCAGCGGAAACTGAATGCGTGAGCGCAACCTGTCCATTTTCGTCCTGCAACAGATACGAATAGGTGCCCTGCAGAACGCCGGGCGATCCGCCATGAAAGCGCGCGGCATGCTCGCCAAGTTTCTCGCTGCGGCCGCCAGCTTCAACGCCGATCAGGCGGACCTGAGCGTCGGGGATGAATTCGAAGAAGGCTCCAATGGCATTCGATCCGCCGCCAACACAGGCGATGACGGCGGTGGGCAGGCGACCCTCCTTCTCTTGAATTTGTTGGCGCGCCTCCCTACCGATGACGCGATGAAAGTCGCGAACCATGGTCGGATAAGGATGCGCTCCGAGGACGCTGCCCAACAGATAGTGAGTTGTGCCCACGTTGGTGACCCAGTCGCGCATCGCTTCGTTGATCGCGTCCTTGAGGGTACGCGAGCCGGAGTTGACGCCGCGGACTTCAGCGCCGAGCAGCCGCATGCGGTAGACGTTCAGCTCCTGCCGCCGCATGTCTTCCTCGCCCATATAGACGACGCATTCCATGCCCAGCAGCGCACAGACGGTTGCGGTCGCTACGCCGTGCTGGCCTGCGCCGGTTTCGGCGATGATGCGCCGCTTGCCCATCCGCTCGGCGAGCAGTCCCTGACCGATGCAGTTGTTGATCTTGTGCGCACCGGTGTGCAGCAGGTCCTCGCGCTTGAGGTAGATCTTCGCTCCGCCCAACTCTTTGGTGAGCCGCGCGGCGAAATAGAGCGGCGTCGGGCGGCCGGCGTAATCGCGCAGCAACGAATCGAGCCGGGCCTGAAAGGCAGGATCGGTTTTGGCTTCGGCGTAGGCGTGGTCGAGTTCGTCGAGCGCGGCCACCAGAGTTTCCGGCACGTAGCGGCCACCGTAACCGCCGAAGCGGCCCGCAACCTGGGTGGGCGTCGTGGTTCGGGAGAGCGTCTCGGTACTACTCACAATGTTTCCTTCCGGAACAGCGATTTTTGATGCAAATGAAAAAGCCCCGATCGCAAATGAAAAAGCCCCGATCTTTGCGATCGCGGCTCCTGTGGAAGTTCGTCCTGAAAGTTCTTACTTTGTGTCCTTCAGATGTGCACGAGACTGTCCGCCAGAGCCGCTATTGAGCGCCAATAGCGGTACGTAAAGCCGAAAAACTGGCGAGGCGCGTACGTCATCTTGATTTCCAAGATACATGGCAAGGATAGATACGGCAAAACATTTCTTTGGATGCCGGCCTCATCAAGCTTCAATTTCCACTGCCAGCTTTGCCCTGCCCGCCGCAATGCGCGCATTCTCTATGAAGGCCCGCATCTTCGCCGGATCTTTCTTTCCGGGCGATACTTCCACGCCGGTTGCGACGTCCACGCCCCAGGGTCGCAAGGTCTCTACAGCCTCCGCGACATTGTCCGGATTCAGCCCTCCGGCCACGATCAGCGGCAGGTGCGCCGATCTCGAGAACTTCCCCCGCGCCTGCTGCCAGTCGAATCGCTGACCGGTCCCGCCGAGCAGAGTCGCGGTTCGGGAGTCGACCAGCACCGCGTCGATCGCATCGTCCTGCTGCGCATCGTGAAGGCGTTCTGCGAGGTCTGCGCAATAGTGAATCACGCGGACGATTCCGAGATTGATTGGAAATCGCTCGCGCAGCTTGCGGGCCAATGCAGCATCCTGCGATGCGTGCAGTTGGACGCCGGTCAGGCCGCACTCCTTGATTGTGGCTGCGATCTCTTCTATTCCGGCGTCGACAAAGACGCCGTACTTCCCGACGGCTTCGGGCAAATGTGGGGTAATCGCGCGTACCTGCTCCGCAGTTACCCGTCGCAAGCTATCAGCGAAGACAAAGCCCACCGCGTCGGCGCCCGCCGAGGCCGCAAGCTGGGCGTCCTCGATATTGGTGTTGGCGCAGATCTTTATCCACATGGGTTACACCCGCTCCATCGCAGGCGAAAGCAATGCCCGCAGAGCCACGCCGGGGTCGGCATGGCGCATGAGCGATTCGCCAACCAAGAATGCGTCGAATCCGGCGGCGCGGAGGCGTTCAATGTCTTCGCTGGTGTGAATTCCGCTCTCGGCCACACGGACCGCATCGGCGGGCAACCTGTCCACCAACCTAAGCGATGTCTCGAGGCTTACTGCGAAGGTGGCGAGGTCGCGATTGTTGACTCCATAAGCATCGCAACCCAGGGTCCGCACACGTTCCAGTTCCTCTGCGGTATGTACCTCGCAAAGGACATCAAGTCCCAGACGGTGCGCCTCCTCGGTGAATCTGCCAAGGTCAGCGTCTGAGAGGGCGGCAGCGATGAGCAGGATCGCATCCGCGCGATGGGCCCGCGCCTCGACGATCTGGTATTCGTCGACGATGAAATCTTTTCGGAGGCAAGAGAGTCCGGTTACCGAAGACGCTGTCTCAAGGTTGGCCAGGCTGCCCTGAAAAAAAGGCTCGTCGGTGAGCACCGACAATGCCGTGGCGCCAGCCCGCTCGAGGGTTTGCGCCAAGGTGGCGACGTTGAAGTCCTCGCGGATCAGGCCTTTCGAGGGCGACGCCTTCTTTAGTTCGGCAATGATAGCCGGACCACGCTGGGACTGAGCGCGGAGTGCACGCGCAAATCCACGTGGCGTATGTTCAGCGGCCCTTTGTTCCAGGTCGCAGTGAGGCACACGAGTCTTTCGATCTGCGACGGTCGCCCGAGTCGTTCGAAGAATGCGTTCCAGGTGCAAAGTCTGCTCCTGAAACAAGTATAGCGACGCGCCAGTGAACGTGCGTCTAAGCTGCCATGGCCGCTTCGAAGCCGTCACACCCGCTGATCGGCGTGACCTTCAAGTGCAACGAGGCGGCCGCGGATGGCCGCAGTCGTCCACAAAATCCTCAGGCGCGCTCTTACTGGACCTGATCTGGATGAGCTTTTGGTCGGAAGGCTGATGCGATTCACCGAAGTGTAAACAGAGACCACACTGTCCATCGTGGATCGAAGTCATGGGGAATCCTCCGTGCGCAGTATACCCATTAGAAGATATCCACACATGACGAGGTTGTCATGAAAATTTAATCGCCGGTTCAGGTTGAAATGCGACTTATCTTGTCGTATATTGAACTCGGACTGAAGAGGTCCTATATCGAATTAAATCCTTGATCCCGCGTCGGACTCTTGGCGGAGAAGCGCGGGGATAAGGATGCCACGGCCGGATAGACGGTGGACTTTCCTCACTATAAGTCCCCAAAACCCAGGCTTACAACCTGCAAAGTGTGTCAGACGGTACCGCCTCCGTGCCCGCTGAATACGCTTTGCCAATTTTTCTGGAGACGACGGTGAGCAAGAATCACGAGAAAAAGAAACGGCGAACTCTCACGGGGCGGCGTGCCTGGCTCGCCATGGGAACGATTGCTGCCTACGCCGCAACGGGCAGCACGAAGGCCACACTACTTGTCGCACAGACCGACAAAGGCCCGCGCAACGGCCAGGCGCAGTTGCCGGTCCGGCGGTTCGACATTCCCGCCGGCCCGCTGGACGTAACGCTGGCCGAGTTTGCAAAGCTCTGCGGCGTGACCGTGAAATATTCCGTGCCGGAGGAAACCATCCCCGGCTTCAAATCTGCCGGCGTCTCCGGGTTGTATTCGCAGGAGCAGGCCCTTCGTCAGATCCTGACCGGAACCGGCCTGAGCTTCAACTACTCGGGGCAGGACGAGATCCTCATCGGTGTTCGCAGCGCCGAGTCGGTCGAGGTGAAGTCGGGTGTTCCGGATAGCATCGCACTAGCCAAGTTCCCTGCTCCGCTCCTCGACACACCGCAGTCCATCACGGCAATTCCGAGGCAGGTGCTCGATCAACAGGGCGGGACCACACTGCGCGATGCGCTGCGCAATGCTCCGGGCATCAGCCTCGCGGCGGGTGAAGGCGGTTCCCAGGGTGACAACCTCACTATCCGCGGATTCACGGCGCGCAATGACATTTTCCTCGACGGCATGCGCGATTTTGGCAGCTATTATCGCGATCCCTTCAATTATGAGCAGGTCGATGTGCTCGAAGGCCCGGCCGGCGTGGATTTTGGGCGCGGCTCGACCGGAGGGGTGGTCAACCAGGAGAGCAAGGTGCCCTTGTCAACACCCTATGTCAGTGTCGACGGGAATCTCGGCACCGACTTCACACGGCGCTTCGCTGCCGATGTGAATGAACCTCTGCCCCCGCTTGGGAACGGGACGGCGTTTCGACTGAACGTGGTTGGCAGCGCCGCGAATGTCGCGCAACGCGACGTAACGGTGAACCGCCACTATGGTGTTGCGCCCACGATCACATTCGGCATGCAGTCTCCGAACCGGCTCACCGCCAGCTACTTCCACTTCGGCGAAGACGACATCCCCGACTACGGTATCCCGTGGTACTTCAACAAGCCTGCTCAGGTGGCACGGCACAATTACTACGGCTTCTCGGACCTGAACTATTTGCGCGCCGACGTGAACATCGGCACGGTCAAGGCGGAGCACGATCTCGGTGCACACGGAATCCTGCGCAATGTTACGCGCTACGCGAACTACGTGCGCAGCGCCCGGATCACCGAGCCGCAGCTGAACACTGCTAGCAGCGGCAGCATCACGCCGCAGACGCCGCTCGATCAGATCCTGGTCAACCGTAACCAGATCGCAACCGACAGCACTGAGACCTTTATGTGGGATCAGGCTGACGCCAGCCTGACCGGCCAGATCTTTGGCATGCGTCATACAGGTGTGGTGGGAGTCGAAGGCGGACGTGAAACCTCTTCTCCCGTGCGGCCGACCTTTTACGCTCCTCAGATCGTGAACGGCAAGGTGGCCAGCATTAATACTGCTCCGACGACCAGCCTGCTCGATCCCAACGAGAGCCAGCCGTTCAGCGGAACTCCTCTGCCCAGCTCTAACGTGCACACCAGCGCGCTCAGTGTAGGCGTTTACCTGCTCGATGACATTCAACTCAGCACCAAATGGGAGCTTACCGGCGGAGTCCGCTGGGATCGCTTTGATACGAGCTACAACGCGGTGAACTGGACCTATCCCGCACCCGGCCAGACGGTGGTCACGCCTTCGCAGTTCGAGCGCGTCGATGAGAAGCCGACGTGGCGCGGCGCTCTCGTCTACAAGCCGAAGGCCAACGGCAGCGTCTACTTCGCCTACGGCACATCATTCAATCCGTCGGCCGAAACCCTGGCGCTGAGCCAGGGAACGGCGAATCTTCCTCCGGAAGATACCCAGACCTACGAGACAGGAAGCAAATGGGACCTGAGGGGCGGGCGGCTGACGATGCGTGGCGCCTTCTTCCGGACGGATAAAGAGAATGCGCGCGAGACCTCGCCGACCAACTCCGCCCTTGTTGTACTGTCCGGCAACCAGCGTGTCACCGGTGCAGAGTTTGCGATGCAGGGTCACATTACCGACCGGTGGGAGCTACTCTCGAGCTACACATTCATGCACAGCGAAGTGGTGAAGTCGCAGTTCTATCCCGCGTCAGTCGGTTCAGAACTGGCGAATGTGCCTGAGAATCTCTTAAATATCTGGACCGAGTACCACCTGCCTCGCGGATGGGAAGTTGGGGGAGGCGGCAATTTCGTCGACAGCCGCACGGCAAGCTCGACCGTCCCTAACGATCCCACGACAGGGCTGCCGAAGGAGGCCCCGAGCTACTGGGTCGCGAACGCCATGGCAAAGTACGAGATCTCGGATCGGCTGAGCGCACAGGTAAATATTTTCAATTTGCTCGATCGCAATTACATCGATCAGATTCACCCCGGCCATCTGGTGCCAGGCGCGGGAACCTCGGCGCTGTTCGGCCTGAAATACACATTTCGATAACTCAAAGGAAGAGAAGAATGCTGTTGACAATTCCCGATGTGCTCACTCCTGAGCAGGTGGCCGTTGCGCGCCAGAAGCTGGCGTCGGCCGAGTGGGTGGACGGGCGCGTTACCGCTGGGCACCAATCGTTGATGGCCAAAAACAACTTGCAGATACCCGAAGGACACCCCGTCGCGCAAGAGATCGGCGAAATGATCCTTGGAGCGCTGGGGCAGAATCTGCTTTTCATTTCCGCAGCGCTGCCAGCGAAGGTCTTCCCGCCGCTCTTCAACAGCTACAGTGGAGGCCAATCCTTCGGCACGCATGTGGACAATGCCATCCGCCACGTAAAAGGCACTTCGCATCGAGTGCGCAGCGATCTTTCTGCCACGCTCTTCTTCAGCCAGCCCGAGGAATACGATGGCGGCGAACTGGTGATCGAAGACACGTACGGCATCCACACAGTTAAACTGCCGCCCGGACATATGGTGCTTTATCCCTCTTCGAGCCTGCACAACGTGAGGCCGGTAACGCGGGGAGCGCGTGTCTCGTCCTTCTTCTGGATCCAGAGCATGGTGCGCGATGACGGCAATCGGACGCTGCTTTTCGATCTTGACGAAGCCGCACAGCGTGTCAGCGCGGAACAACCGAATTCACCGCTGGCGGTAAAAATGACGGGGATCTACCACAACCTACTGCGCCGGTGGGCGGAAGTTTGAGGTTCTCAGAAGACGGCCTGCAACGTTACTGGCGAGTGTCGTTTGCGCGGGAATTGCACGAAATGTAACCGCGCATTGATCGTCTCTTGTTTTGCGCAGGGCGTAATGGCGGCGGGATGAGACAAACATCGCGCCTCGACGCCTGGCTGTTTCCGCTGACCCACTGGAACTGGAAGGCTGCGCTGATCACTGCCATGTGCCGGGCTGCAGCGTGCATGGCCGCCCTATGGCACAGTCCGCTACGCGCCCGCGAGCACTTTGGAGCCGTCGAAGCTGCCTACGTACTGCTCACCGCAGGCATATTTTCGGCGTGGCAGCAGCAGGCGCTCGGGGTAAAGCCGCGCAGGCTGGCCTGGTCCATCGTGGTGCTGGCTATCCCGCTCGGTTCGCTGGCTGCCGACTGCGCAGTGCACCTGTGGCTCGATCAGGGCAACATGCGTGCTCTCGGCGTTGGAGCCCTTATCGTGACGGTAATCTCAGCTATGTTTCACTGGCATGTCATGCAGAACGGAGCCATGCTGGTGGGCCGGAATAGCAACTCCTTCATTGGAGACATGAAGCAAATGCCGCGTCTGATCGCCACCTTTGTGTGGAACCCGGTTTGCTGGGCTCTCGGCAAAGCGGACCCGCAACTGATCAGTGCAGAAGTAGAAGAATTTGATATCGCGGCGTAGGCGTTAGCGGTTGTACTCCTTCAGCGCCTTCTGAAGCTGATCATGCGGCAGCCCAATGACGGTGTGGCCGTCGATGCCGGTCATGGTCTTCGCCGCTACCATTGCGTTTACGATCGCTTCCTCCGTTGCCTCGACGGTCGCGTTGAAAAGCGGCGTGATGCGCTCATTCGAGACCGCCAGAACCGTATTCGGACCCGGCTCGGCATCGGCGTGCGGATTGGCGGTTGAGAACGCGATGAAGATATCGCCCGAGCCATTGCCCGACGTTGAGCCGGTTCGCGCGAGGCCCATCGTGGCGCGGCGGGCAATGCGCTTCAACTGATGCGGAAGCAGCGGAGCATCGGTGGCCACAACAATGATGATTGAGCCGACGTCGCCCTTATCGTATCCAGTTTTCCCATCCTTGAACATCGAGTACGGAACATCCTGCGGAATCAGTTTGCCTACGGGCACGCCTGCAATCGTCAACTGCGGACGCCGTCCGCAATTGCACTGGACAAGGACGCCGACGGTATAGGCGCCCTGCTCCTTGGTAAGCACTCGCGAGGCGGTGCCGATTCCGCCTTTGAAGCCATAGCAGACCATCCCTGTCCCGCCACCGACGGCGCCCTCATCGACTGGACCGCCATGCGCGCTATCGAGTGCTGAGAAGACGTGCTCCGGCTTCACATGAAAGCCGTTGATGTCGTTCAGATAGCCGTCCCATGTTTCGGCGACGACAGGCAACGACCAATCCTGCTTCAGAGCCTTGTGCTTTACGCCCCAGGCGATGATGGAGTCACGCACCACGCCGACGCTATGGGTGTTGGTGATGGCGACTGGGCTCTCCAGGAATCCCGACTCCTCGACCCACGTCGTCCCCGTCATCTCGCCGTTGCCGTTCTGCGCAAACCATCCGGCGTAGACCGGGTCGGAGTTCGCTTTTCCGCGCGGAAATACTACGGTGACACCGGTTCGAATCGGCCCCTCACCTACCTTTAGCGGTCCATTGCCGGAAACCAGTGTTGCTTGGCCGACCTCGACGCCGGACACGTCAGTGATCGCGTCAAGCAGCCCCGGCGTTCCGTCAAAGGGCACGCCCAGATCACGCGCGCGCTGCGGTGACTGAGCGATCACGGTGGCGGCAACGCTGAACGAGGCCATGAGGAGGAGTGCAAATCGTTTCCTACGAAGCTGCATGCATGGAAAGCTATCGCAGAATTCGCAGAGATGACAGAGGAATCCGGGTAGGAGCCAGGATCGTAGCGTATGCTTCAAAGCGGAATTCACTCCGGAGAGGTTGCATGTCTCGGTTGTCGAAGGTAGCGTGCTTTGCCTTTTGGCTTTTCTGCTCAATTACGCTGGCCGCGAATGCGGCGGATATGCCCCAACTCGTGAAAAAGGACGGCCGATTCGCCCTGATGGTTGATGGTCAGCCTTATTTGATTCTGGGTGCGCAGGTCAACAATTCAAGCGCGTGGCCCGCTGTCCTACCAGAGGTGTGGCCCACCGTCGAAGCGATGCACGTCAACACTGTCGAGGCGCCAGTGTACTGGGAGCAGATGGAACCAACGCAGGGGAATTTCGACTTCTCGGTTGTCGATGATCTGGTCCGTCAGGCGCGAAGTCACGAGCTTCATCTGGTGCTTCTTTGGTTCGGCACCTGGAAGAACGGCAATATGCATTACGCGCCAGGCTGGATCAAAAGCGATCCGCAGCATTATCCGCGCATGATCAACCCGCAGGGCGAACCGATCGATGTGCTCTCTGCCAACTCGCCGGCAAACCTCGAGGCGGATAAGAAAGCATTCGCCGCCCTGATGCATCACCTGCGCGAGATCGACGGCACAGACCACACGGTGCTGATGATTCAGGTGGAGAACGAGTCGGGAGCGATCGGCACGGTCCGCGACTTTTCGACGGCAGCGGAGAAGCAGTTCGCTGAGCCGGTGCCGGCGGCGTTCGTGTCGGCTCTTCATCGCCAGCCGGGGACATGGAAGCAGGTCTTTGGTGCTGATGCCGATGAGACCTTTCAGGCCTACTACCAGTCGAAGTATGTGAATGAAGTCGTCGCAGCTGGCAAGGCGGAATATCCTCTGCCGATGTACATCAACGTGTGGCTCAGCTATCCGCCGACCGAGCTTCCTGAGCGGCGCATCTCCGTTCCGGGCCTGGCATATCCCAGCGGCGGAGCCGTTCAAAAGATGATTGACGTGTGGAAGATCAACGCTCCGGCGATCGACATGATCGGGCCGGATATCTACAACGATGAGCCCGGATTTTATCTCAGCGTCATCAATACCTATGGGCGGCCGGATAATCCCGTGTGGATTCCGGAGACCGGCTCGGGTGACCGCTACGCCAAATTTTTCTTCTCAGCGTTGGGCAAAGGCGCCGTTGGCTTCTCGCCGTTTGGAGTCGATGCGACAAAGTGGACCTACTCCGGCGATGAGTATCCGAAGGGACACGCTGAAAATTACGCCCTGATCGGGCCGATGGACGCGGAGGTGGCCCGGCTGAACTTTGCCGGCAAGCTGAAGACCGCTGTCGAAGAGGAAGGCGCGGCACGTCAGGAGATCGACTTTGGCGACTGGCAGGCGACGGTTTCCTTCGGGTTCCCGCAGCACGATGGCAGACTGCCACCGGGAACGAAGGACCACGATGGCCGGGCACTCGTCGCCCAACTGGGGCCGAACGAGTTTCTGGTGACGGGGATCGAGGCGAGTGTCTCGTTTCACCGGCCCGGCAAGTTGCCGGGGCAGCGCATGGATATCCTGCATGCCGATGAAGGGCGCTACGAAAACGGGACGTGGAAATTCCTGCGTATCTGGAATGGCGACCAGACGGACCGAGGCTTGAACTTCAAACATGAAGGAAGCGTGATCCACGTCTATCTAGATACGTTTTAGTCAAGAATTGACAGCGAATTGCTGTCACCAATATGGTCAAGTGACGGGTGTAAGCGGTTACTTTTCTATTGACGCGGAAGGCGCCGCTACACACCGGCGAGGGTAAGCAAGACATGGATCGACGCGACTTCTTAATGCAGAGCGGGACTCTGCTGGCTGGTGCAGCACTGGCTCCCCGCTCAATGGCCAGTCCCGCAGCAGGCGCCCAATTAACAGGTTCACAGCAGGGCCGCATGATGCTGCCGATCAATCGCAACTGGCGCTACAGTCCGAAGGTGGTCGACGGCGGCCATGCGATCCAATTCGACGACTCCAGCTTCGATCAGGTCGTGGTCCCTCACACGAATCGCCGCGAGCCCTGGCACAGCTTTGACGAAAAGTCGTACGAGTTCGTGTCGCTCTACCGCCGCCCGTTCAAGCTGCCCCCTGAGGCCAAGGGCAAGCGCGTCTTCGTCGACTTCGAGGGCGTTATGACGGCCTCTACCGTCTGGATCAACGGCCAGAATCTCGGCGAATACAAAGGCGGCTATACTGCGTTCTCTTTCGAACTGACTCCGCACCTTAACTGGGACGGCGACAACCTGCTTGCAGTCGATGTCGACTCGACCGAGCGCCCGGATATCCCGCCTTTCGGCTACGAGGTCGACTATCTGACCTTCGGCGGAATCTACCGCGAGGTGTGGCTGCGCGTCGTTCCGGACACGTACATCGAGAACATCTTCGCCATGCCGAAGGACGTGCTCAACGACAATCGCACGCTCGAAGTTCGTTGCTATCTCGACGGCCCGGCATCGGAATGGAACAGGCCGCGCACTCTCGAAGTGGAATTGCTCGACGGCGACGCAGTGGTTAGCAAGGCCACGCAGAAGGTCACCGGGCAGGCTCCGGCGCCGGGCCAGCCAGCCCAGCAGGTCGTCACGCTGAACAATCTTGGTGCGATCAAACTTTGGGACCTGCAGAATCGCAATCTGTATCACGTTCGCGTGCAACTGCTCGAGCAGGGCAAGGTTGTTGATGGGGACACGCGGCGCCTCGGTTTTCGCGAAGCCACCTTCACCGACCAGGGCTTCTCACTGAACGGCAAGGTCATCAAGCTGCGCGGCCTCGACCGCCATCAGACCTTCCCCTTCGTGGGCCAGGCGATGCCTGGCCGCGTGCAGCGCCGCGACGCGTTGATTCTTCGCAACCAGCTTAAGTGCAATATCGTGCGGACGTCACACTACCCGCAGTCGCGCCACTTTCTCGATGCATGCGACGAGATCGGACTGCTGGTGCTCGAGGAGATCCCCGGGTGGCAACACATCGGCGACAAGGCCTGGCAGGATATTGCCGTGGATAACGTCAGCCGCATGGTTCGGCGCGACTGGAATCACCCCTCGATCATTCTCTGGGGGGTGCGCATCAACGAGTCGCGCGACAATCACGACTTCTACGTACGCACCAATGCGATGGCCCATTCTCTCGATCCCAGCCGTCAGACCGGCGGTATCCGCTATTTCCAGGAATCGGAGTTTCTCGAAGACGTCTTCACTATGAATGACTTCGGCTTCCCGCTCAAACCTCCGAACCACCCGAAGTATCTGAACACCGAGTTCGTCGGCCACACTTACCCGACGAAGACCATCGACAGCCTGGAGCGCTTGCGTGAGCACACCATCCGCCACGCGCGCGTCCATGACCAGCTTGCCTCCAATCCCCAATACGCGGGTGGCATCGGGTGGTGCGCGTTCGACTACAACACGCACGCCAATTTCGGCTCCGGCGACCGGATCTGCTATCACGGAGTCAGCGACATCTTCCGCGAGCCGAAGCCGGCTGCGGGTTTCTACAAATCGCAGTGCGATCCCAGCGAGGAGATTGTGCTCGAGCCTACGTTCCATTGGGCGCGCAATGATGAGTCCATCGGTTTCACCGTTGCCATGGTCAGCTCGAACTGCGATCACCTCAAATTCTGGGTGGATGACGGCAAGGGCTACCGGATGGTCAACGAAGGCGACCCAGACCGCAAACAGTTCTCTCACCTTCGCTACGCGCCGTTTTCCGTGCCGCTTGGCGAGCAGCTGCGGGACTGGGGAGATCTGCGCATCGACGGCTACATTGGCGATAAGCTGGTCATCAGCAAGAAATATTCCGGCAAAGGCATCGACCAGCAGTTCGCCCTGCTGCCTGACGACACCGAGCTTATTGCCGATGGAGCCGACACTACCCGCGTCGTCCTCCGCGTCAACGACGAGTACGGACAAGTGCGCCCCTTCGCCAATGACCCGATCATCTTCGAGCTCGACGGGCCGGCTGAGATCATCGGCGACAACCCATTCGCCCTCATCGGAGGTACCGGAGCCATCTGGATACGTGCCAAAGAGCAGGCCGGCACGGTGACTTTACGAGGCAAGCATCCCATCCTGGGAACGCAGCAAGTAACGTTTCGACTTACTGCTGCTCCGGCTGAGGTGGCTTAAATCATGGGTTTTCATCTCCTCCTTGCTAGTCTTCCGGACGAGCCGTAGAATCCGAGCACTCGTTAGATCGCTGGCGTCCAGTCGCTAAATTTTTTGTGAGCCAGCGTGGGAGACGAACTATGGGGCGGACCTTCACCATCGGTATCGGGGGCGCTGCCGGCCAGGGCGTAGCCACACCGGGCGATATCTTTGCCAAGATCTTCAGCCGCCGTGGACTGCATCTGAATGCCTACAACGCCTATCAGTCCATCATCCGCGGCGGCCACACATTTCTCGTCATCCGCGCCGGGCCGGAAAAAATCTCCAACATGGGCGACCGGGTCGACCTGCTCATCCCGCTCAATCAGGACACGATGGACCGGCACCTCAGCCTGCTTACCGCCGGCGGCGCCTGCCTCTACAACGCCGACCTGATTCAGCCGGGGACTCCCGCTGCGGGAGTGCAACTCTGTGCCATTCCAGTCTCAACGCTCGCCGATATAAGCAAGAACAAGGTGGCTCAGAACACCCTCGCTATTGGTGCAGCCCTCAGCATGATGGGCATCGGATTTCCGGCTCTCGAAGAGGTGCTCGCCGAGCAGTTCCGCAAGAAAGAGCAGAAGGTCATCGACGAGAACGTGAGCCTAGCCCGCGCCGGCTACGACTACGCCACACAGAATTTCAAGCCCTTCGCGTGGCCGCTTCCGATGACCGAGGCTCGTTACGCCGTACTCAGCGGAAATGCAGCGCTGGCCATGGGAGGCGCGGCAGCAGGCGTCAAGTTCTACTCTGCCTACCCAATGAGCCCCTCTACCGGGGTTCTGCACTGGATGGCTGAGCACGCGCGCAAGGCAGAAATCATGGTGCGCCAAGTCGAGGACGAGATCGGCGTGATCAATATGGCAATCGGCGCCGCGCACGCAGGGGTTCGCGCCATGTGCGCGACATCCGGCGGTGGCTTCGCGCTCATGAGCGAGGGACTTGGACTAGCGGCCCAGGCGGAGATTCCGATTGTCGTCATCGATTGCCAACGCGCCGGCCCTTCCACCGGGGTACCCACCAAGACCGAGCAGGGCGACCTCTGGCAGATGCTCGGTGCCGCCTTCGGCGACTATCCGAGAGTCATCGCTGCCCCACTCGACATCGGCGACTGCTTCAAGCTGATTCCCGAAATCTTCAACATTGCCGACCGCTTCCAGTGTCCGGGCATTGTGCTCTGCGATCTGCTGCTTTCTGAAGGACGCCTCAGCGTCGATCCGAAGGAGCTGGACTTCCATCCTCCCATCGATCGCGGCGAATTGATCATGTCGAACGGTGATGTGGAACACGAGGCCTACAAGCGGTACAAGATCACCGAATCGGGAGTTTCACCGCGTGCCATTCCCGGTGTCCCGGGCCACACGCACGTAGTATCGAGCGACGAACACGATGAAGATGGCGTGCTCATCAGCGACGAGTACACCAACACCGTCAAGCGCCGGGCCATGATGGAGAAGCGCATGCGCAAGATGGATGGCGTGACCGCGTCGGTTCCACGGCCCCAACTGCAGGGCCCTGCCAAGGCCGATGTCACGCTCATCGGCTGGGGTTCGACCTACGGAGTGATTGACGAAGCCTGCGAGCTCCTGCGCGAGACAGGCATCTCGGCAAATCATCTGCCCATTCGGTGGCTCGTGCCTCTGCATGGCGACGCGATTCTCGATCTTCTGAAAGGCGCCAAACACACCATCATCATCGAGAACAATTACAGCGGCCAGTTTGCCCGCTATCTGCGCAGTGAAACCAGCTTTGTCCCCAATGGCCACATTCGTAAATACGATGGGGAGCCGTTCATGCCGCATCACATCGTCGAAGCGGTCAAAGAGCAACTCGCGGGCAAGACCAATCTTTCCGTTCCGGCCCACGAAGTAATGGTCTAGGACAAGGCATCAATCATTTCCCTTGAAGGAGAACCGAAGATGGCAACCGAAGTGGCGGCTCCCAAAGCAATGGTGATGGCGGACCTCAAGGGAAAGGTCGATCCTGACTGGTGCCCGGGGTGCGGCGATTTCGGCGTGCTCGCCGCTGTTCAAAAGGCACTAGTGGAGTTACAAATACCGAAGCACGAAGTGGTCACGATCAGCGGCATCGGGTGCTCGTCGAACTTCCCTGGCTTCATCGAAACCTATGGCATGCACACGCTGCACGGCCGGTCTCTGGCGGTAGCGACAGGAATGAAGCTGGCCAACCACGCTATGACCGTACTGGTGACGGGTGGGGACGGCGACGGCTTCGGCATTGGCGGCAATCACTTCATGCACACGATGCGCCGCAATGTCGACCTCTGCTACATCGTCATGGACAACCAGATTTACGGGCTGACGACCGGCCAGACTTCGCCGACCAGCCGCCTCGGCATGAAGACCAAGAGCATGCCGTTCGGCAGTATCGAAAATCCTGTGAACCCTATTTCGATAGCGCTGGCCGCGGGAGCCACCTTCGTCGCGCGAGGCTTCAGCGCTGACCAGAAGCATCTCACAGAGCTGATTAAGCGTGGTATCGAACACAAAGGCTTTTCGTTTATCGATGTCTTCAGCCCATGCGTCACCTATAACCACGACAACACTTTTCAGTGGTTCAGGCCGCGGGTGAAGAAGCTTGAGGATAATCCCGAGTACGACCCAACCGATTGGATTGCGGCCATGGAGAAATCGACATTGTGGGGTGATGAGATCCCCATCGGACGATTCTTCGAACGAACCGACCTGCCCAGTCTGGACGGCGCCGAGCCGGTCCTGAGCGCTGGCCCTCTCGTCCACCAGATCAACCGCATACCGGTCGAGGTTGCGCAGTCATTCATTGCCGAATTGATGTAGTCGTTACTTCGACCCGATCAGGCGGATGCGTGCGGTAAAGGCTCGCCCCTCGAGTACGCTGAATATCCCGTATTGCGGGGAGTCAACCACATTGTTGACGACCGCCGGGTTCTGTCGGTCCGTTATATTTTCGATCACCCCCCGCAATCCGAAATACGAACCGTGAAAGTGGAACTTCCACTCCAACCCGGGACTGAAGGAAAGATAGCTCGGGAAGCGCCGTGAACCCGGGTCGCCAACCACTTGCTGATTAGCATTGACTGAAGTGTAGGGAAAGCCCGTCCGCCAATCCACCGTGTAAACAAGGTCCCAGCGCTTGAGTTTCGGCACTGGCAGCCATCCCCAGGACAACAGGCGGTTGGGCGAATCCCACGGGAGCGGCCCGCTCGCCTGCGGACCCAGCACCGACAGCGTTGGTACATACTCAAGCGCCGCGTTGGTAGTTGCGGAGGATCGTGTATAAGCCCCAAACACTGTGTACCCGCGCTCAAACGTGCGCCGCCCCGTGACAGTAACGGCGTGATAATGCTGTTCCCTCGAATTGTTGAGGGAGTATGTGCCCGTTAGTGTTGGCGGCGGACTGGGATTGTCGTAGACCAGGAAATCGGTGCCGTGCTTTTCGATGAAGCTGACAGAGGCATAGATAGACGCGGGCAGCTTCTGCTCGACACCAACGCTCCAGTTCAACGTGCGCGGCTCAAGCAGCGTTCCGTAGTTGGCAACAAAGGTGCTCAGCAGAGGAGAGCTGACCGGAGTGACGCCATCGGCTGCGTAGTAGGTGTCATAGCGCACTCCGGCGAGTGATTCTTCGAGGTATTGTAACTGTGTGTGCTCATAATAAAGGCCGATGCCTGCGGTCAGTTTGGTATTGCCACTCGCACTTGGGATGTAGGTAGCCGCAATACGTGGAGAGAAGAGCCCCCGCCGCACAATCTCATCCCAGTCGAATCGAAGGCCTGTCTCGATCAGCAATCCGGCGCGCGGAGTCCAGCGATCCTGAAGGTAGGCGCCGACTTCGAAATTATTACGGCTGAAGGGTTCTACCTGCGGGAAGGTGCTGAGCCGCAGGAGCGTTCCATCTTCGCGCAGATATCGAATTGGTGAGCGCGTTACATCTTCGTCGAAATTGATCTGATCAAGATCAACGCCCATTTTTAGATCGTGCTTGCCTACCCACGTCAGCGGAGGCAAATAGAGAACCGCGTTTCCTTCCACGCGCCGCGACGTGCTGGTAGCAGCCTCAAAAAAGCTGCCCAGATACGTCTCCGGCGTCACCTCGAACGGAGTATCTCCGTGAGGCTCATAACCGTCCCGAAAGCGCACCATAGCGGCTCCAGCATCGAGCAGTGCGCCACCGGCAAAGCTATGCTGTTCGCGAAGGTATGGAAACCAGGCGAGGATGTCCTGCTTGACCGTGCTCTCCTGCGGCGTGAGAGTGGAGAGCCCGTCGTAGGGTGAGTGGTAGTCGTTGAAGAGCAGTCCGCCGATAAGAATGTCTCTGGGCGTGATGTTGACCTGCGCCCTGGCCAGGTTGCTGCCGCGCCACAGCTGATTACTATCTGCATTGTCGGGCAACCCCGAAATAATGATGTTGTCGTACTCCAGTTCGAGTCCGTCGAAGAACCATGCTTTATTCCGGACAATCGGTCCGGAAAAGGTAACTCGAGGCACAAATTTGTCAAAGTGCCAACCACCATTGACCTGATGGACGGAGGGAATGAAGTCGGTGGTATTAAAGCGGAAGCGGTTGTCGCCCATCCCTGTACGAAAAGAGATGACTCCGCCGGTGGCCTTGCCATACTCAACCGGATACCGCGTTGACTCTACGTCGATCGATCGAACAGCATCCGCACTGACGCGCAAGGCGAGGTTTCCGCTTACCGGTGAGCGGATGTCGAAGCCGTCCATGAGATCCAACGTGGCATAAGTTTCTGAACCCGCAACATGAACCTGTCCGCTGTTATCCTGCACTACTCCCGGATTGAAAGGCAGCAAATAGCGGATATCGCGAGATGGCTGATAAGGAATGTTCGCGATCTCCGGAGTGCTCATATTGCTCACCTCGGCCGTCTGCGCTGGATCAATCCCTGTGGTCGATGCGACCACGTTCACCTGCTGGCGCACGATCTGCTGATGCGCGAGGGAAAGCTCGACCGTCAGCTGCAGTGGATCGACTTGCGACACCTGCGTGCGATAGAAACCCTGCTTCTCCACGTCGATTGCGTAGGGCGCGTTACCGTGAATGCCGTATTGGCAACGGCCGGCGTAGTTCGTAGTCAGTCGCTGAGGTGGAAGACCTGCCTCGGAGACCACCACCTCGGCCTCAAGGACAGCGACTCCATTTTCGTCGTTTACGGTGAGTTCGATTTGGCGACGCTGCGCAAGGGGCGCCCCCAGGCTGCAAACGAGAACGCAGAAGAACGTGATCCAACTTGCCGAACTGGCGCACGGCATACCCACAGTGTAGGCCTTGCGTGCCTGTTTTTCGGTTCTCCGCGGTGAAGATGAAGACAGGATGAACCCAGGATCAGAATTGGGTCGATACCCCTTCAGACCCAGGATTCATCCATTCCGATTGGGTCAACGATCAGTCGCTCGGCAATAATCCGTGGTAGGTTGAGTGACCGAATGGCTAGAGTCATAAGAAGACGCGAATCCTGGCGCGATCTGGTTTTCTTGCAGGTGCTGCCGCCTTCATGCATCGCCCAACATTGGGCGCCATCACGGAGCATTCCATCGCGTCAGACGCCTCCGGCATCTCCTTTCAGACCACCGACCCGCGCCTCCAAAGCCACTACCAGAGCGCGTTGGATCTTCTTGCTGCGAACGTTCAGAAAGTGCCCGGCTATCAGAAGCCGGTCCTCATCGAAGGCAGCGTCTATCGCGGAATCTGGCTGGAATGCGGACCCCACGAAGGCCTCGTCTACTCCGCGATCCGTCCAGACGTAGCGCGCAACAACCATCTCGCGTTTTTCGATCTGCAGCGCGAAGACGGCCAGCTACCCTGCAACATAAAACTGACCGAAGCCGGCTATGGGCAAATCCAGACGGTTGTTCCCATTGCGGCCACAGCATGGGAGCTCTGCCAGCAGACTCACGATGGCCAACTGCTCGAGGCAGCATATAGCAGCTGCGGCCGATGGGATGGATGGCTTCGCAAATATCGGGATTCAAGGCACACCGGTTTGTGCGAAGGATTCTGCACGTTCGATACCGGCCACGACAACAGCCCGCGATGGGCTGGGATTCCGAATCGCTGCCCCGATGGCGATGCTCGCAAATGCCCGACCGTCCCTTCATTGCCGCGGTTATGCCCTGACCTATCGGCGACCGTGTATGGTGGGCGCGTTGCGCTCGCCGCCATGGCGCGTGCTCAGGGCAGGGATTCTGAAGCGGACAACTGGCTCGAGCTAGCGACTACGATTCGCCAGTTGATTCTGGACCGTCTGTACGATCCCGCCGACGCAGCGTTCTACGATCTCGATGCCCAAAACCAGTTTGTGCGCATTCGCGGTGACGTGATCAGCCGCGTGCTGGGAGAACACGTGGTCAGTCAGGAGCTCTTTGAGGCGATCTATCGAAGACAGATCGATAATCCCAGCGCATTCTGGGCTCCGTATCCGCTGCCATCAATCGCCCTCGATGATCCGCATTTCGTTCGCCCTATTCCTCGCAACTCGTGGGGCGGAGCCTCCCAGGCTCTGACGGCTCTGCGCGCCCCGGGCTGGATGGAACACTACAAGAAGCCAGCGGATCTCGCCCACCTCATGCAGCAGTGGGTTGACGCTCTTCTTCGCGCGCCTGATTTCCGCCAACAGCTCGATCCGCTGACGGGTGTCTTCACCGACGATCCTCCTGGCTACTCCCCGGCCGCACTTGTCCTGGTTGATTTCACGTGGAGGCTTGCCGGAGTTCGAAAGCTCGGTGACGACCTCGAGTGGAACGTTCGGCCACCGGCTGCCAACATCCACGCGCGTTTCCACCTGCGCGTAAATCCGGCTTTAACGGCTGAGATCAGGTACGAGTCCGGCCGTGCTCAACTCTTCTTGAATAGCCACCGAATCTTAACGACCAACAGCGTCGTTCGACTCACCACTACTGAGCGCGGAGAATTCCGGACGGCCGTCGGCATCGTCCCTCAGAAATCTACGGTTGTGATGCACCAAGCCCACCCGCCGCCGCGAACGTTTTTGATCGACGCCAATGCCACCGTGGATATGTAAGACAATCAGCGAGTTACTTGGAACAAGTAATCAAATGCCTGTGGCCGCCATCTTCGCCAACAATCAGCAGATTTAAAATCCTGCTCTCTACGGCGATACCTTATGCCAATACGCCGACGCGTAGCCCTGAGCATCTACTTCCGCGGAATGAATCACCATCGGCCTCGGTCCGTGGCACGCCCATGACACCGTGGTTTCATGGCCTGTCGCGACCATCGGCACGAATTGAGTGTCCGGGTTCTGCCGGCAGTAGTCGATAATCGCCTGAGTCGGCTTCCGGCTCGTCACCGCCTTCGAATCGCACGGGATGTTCGCGCCGTATTGGCAGGCAAGCACCGCGCCGTTCGCGCAACGCCATTCCATCATCTTGGCCTGATCGGGCTTCATGTTCAGCTTTTCCGCCATCCAGGCGGGCAGCTTCGCGCCCGTATATCGCGCATCCGGCTTGTCAATCGTTCCTACTGCCTTGCAGTAGGGAACAGGATCGGAGTAAGTCTGGGCAAGTGCCGGAGAAGCTGCCATCAGAATTCCCACGGCGAACATCATCATCCTCAGCTTCATGAGACAGATTCCTTCCGTCGGACATTACGAACAGTTCGAGCTACGGGAGAGTGCCGAAGAAAGTATAGGGCTGCCACACGTGGCTGTGCAGCTCCAAACGGGCAAGACAAGTAGATGGCCATCCCAAGTTACATCCAAAGATCCCATCGGATCGAAGTCTGGTGGAGATGAGAAGATCAATTGAGGACCGTTGATTTCGAGTGGGTGACTTGAGGCTCATGCGAAAGTCTATTTTTGCGCTCACCATTGCCGCCTTTGGTATTGGTACTTCGGAATACGTCATCGTCGGCTTGTTGCCAGACCTGGCGCAATCGTTCCGCATCAGCATACCCACGGCGGGCATCATTGTTTCAGCCTACGCATTAAGCGTCACCTTTGGATCTCCGCTGGTTGCTCTGGCCCTTTCGAAGCAGGAGCGCAAGCGCTCGCTCATCATTCTGATGAGCATATTTCTACTCGGCAATCTTTGCTGCGCTCTTTCTTCCAACTTCTTCCTTATGCTCGCTGCGCGCATCCTGACGGCGCTCTGCCACGGAGCCTTCTTCGGAACCGGAAGCATCGTCGCCGCGAATCTCGTGCCCAGGGAGAAGCGGGCACAGGCCATCACAACCATGTTCAGCGGATTGACCCTCGCGAATGTGCTGGGCGTACCGGCAGGCACCGCGATCGGGCACGCCTTTGGATGGCGCTCAACCTTTATCGCTCTCATACCGATTGGCCTGATTGCGATGATAGGGCTGATTTTCTGGGTGTCACCGCAGAAGTCTGAACCTGTTCATCTGAAGCATGAGTTTCACACCTTGCTGAACCCAAAGGTGCTTCTCGTGCTCGCGCTGTCGACCCTTAGCTCGGTTTCACTCTTCACCGTATTCACTTATATCGCACCCATTCTTATGGCAGTGACACATCTCCCTGCCCACGCGACAGCATGGGTGCTCGTTCTCTTCGGAGTGGGTATCACCATTGGCATCCTGATCGGAGGCCGTCTGGGCGATTGGCGGCAGATGACGACGATCGTCGGGGGCTATATTCTCGTCGCGCTGATCCTGCTGGTGATGCCCCTCACGATGCCTCATGCCCTGGCAATGGGGGCATGCGTTCTTACCTGGGGAATGTTCCACTTCGGTGCCTCTGCTCCACTGCAGGCACGCATCGTCGAGAAGGCACGCCGCGCCCCAAACCTGGCGTCCACTCTTAATCAAGGAGCCTTCAACCTCGGGAACGCTCTTGGTGCGAGTCTCGGCGGAATTGTCCTAGCAGCGGGATACAGCTACCGCATCCTTCCGCTCGTAGCTGCGTTAATTGCGTCGATCGTCATCGCCATTGCCTTCTTCGCGATAAAGCTGGACTCGAGCCGAGCGAGCGATCCCGATCTTGTTCTCGTTTACGAGGATGGAACTCCTGTGCACAGGAACTAGCGGGATCTCCTGGCACGAAATCCGCCCTGGGATCGGGTATGGCGACAGCGGCGTCGGGGTGGTTCGCGGTCCTGAGCAGAACAATACCGACCTCACCATCTCGCGCGTCTTCAAGCTGTTTTCGGAGAAACGCACTCTAGATATCCGGGGCGAGTTCTTCAACGCCTTCAATCATCCGCAGTATGCCGATCCGGCAGTTGCAAACGGCACGGCGAGCTTCGGATTTATCCAAAGCACTTCGGTGGCGCCGCGTATTATCCAGTTAGCTGCACAGGTTCAATTCTGACTTTTCACCACAATAAGAGCAGTTACTCAACAGGGAGCTATCGATGAAGTGTCTTTTCGCTGCAGCAGCACCGTTCCTGTTTGCTGCCATTGCCGCCGGGCAGGCAGCCCCGATCAAGCTGCCTGCGTCGCCTTCTACCGTTGTCTGGGGCTACTACTCCGCCAAAGCCAAGCCAGTACTCACGGTTCATTCGGGAGACACGGTTCGCATCCAAACCCTTTCTACCTGCGGTCCGACCGATCGACTGAAAGAGGAAGGCGTCGCGGCCGCCGACATCCCCTCTTACAATGCGGACATTTACCGCGAAGTGACGGACAAGGGTCCCGGAGGCCACATCCTCACCGGACCGGTTGATATAGCCGAAGCCGAACCCGGCGACGTACTCGAGATCCAGATTCTGAAGATCGATATCGACGTGCCCTGGGCCTGCAACGGATTCGGAGCCGGACGTGGTTTTCTTCCCAACGACTATCCCTATGGTCGCTCCAAAATCATCCCTCTCGATCGCGAGAAGATGATCGCAAAGTTTGCTCCGGGCATTGAGATTCCGCTTCATCCGTTCTTCGGCAGCATGGGCGACGCGCCGCCGCCTTCGGCGGGCCGCATCGATAGCGCTCCGCCCTGGATGCACGCCGGCAACATGGACAACAAGGAACTCGTTGCCGGAACCACGCTGTACATACCTGTTCACGCCAAGGGAGCGCTCTTCGAAGTTGGCGACGGCCACGCCGGCCAGGGTAATGGTGAAGTGGATATCACCGCCATGGAGACCTTTCTTACAGGAACCTTTAAATTCATCGTGCACAAAGATCGGCATTTGCTCTGGCCGAGAGCGGAAACGCCTACCAGCTACATCAGCATGGGCTTCAGTCCGGACCTCAAAGAAGCAACCACGCTGGCGGTACGGGACATGATCAACTTTCTCGTGGATGAGAAGCATTTGAGCCGCGACGAAGCTTACATGCTGACCAGCGTAGCGGTTGATGTCGACATTACTCAGCTCGTGGATGGCAACGTGGGTGTCCACGCGATGTGCCCAAAGAATATATTCCTCAAGTAACACAGATCGTTCTGTTAAGCCCGACGAATCGGTGCGGCTAGAGGATGTGATTCTTCACGCCGGCAATTCGTGTGAGCAAGGGGAATCATGGTTAAGAAGCTATTACTCTTTCTTACGCTTGCCTGCTTTGGCATTTCGTCACTCCGGGCGCAGAAAAGCGATGAGCCGCTCTTCAAGCCGGAACCACACGAGTTCATCATCCATAGCTTCCGCACGGAGAGCGGCGTAACTCTGCCGGAAGCAAAAATCGTCTACGGCACCTATGGCCGTTTGAACGCAGCGGGAGATAACGCTGTGCTTCTGCCGTCGCACTACATGGCAGACATGAACGGTTACGCGTGGCTGATCGGACCAGGTAAGGCCCTCGACCCTACGCATCAGTTTCTTATCGCTACCGAACTCTTCGGCAACGGGCGTTCGTCTTCACCGAGCAATACGCCCGAGCCTTTCCGCGGGCCCCGCTTTCCGGTGACGACGATCCGGGACAACGTCGAGGCAGTGCATCAACTCCTCACCACTCAGCTTGGCGTTCGACACCTTCAGGCGGTGGTCGGTTTCTCCATGGGCGCGCAGCAGGCGTTTCAATGGGCCGTTTCCTACCCGGATTTCATGGACCGCATCGTTGCAACCTCGGGAACGGCAAAGACCTATGGCCACGGCATCCTGCGCCTCGAGAGCGAGATCACCGCTCTGACTACAGATGAAGCCTTCAAAGGTGGTGACTACACGACCGAGCCAGTGAAGGGCATCCAGGCATTTTCGATCGTGTGGACTGCATGGCTCTTTTCGCAGGAATGGTGGCGGCAGGAGCTGTGGAAGACCGAGGAACCTGCCGGCACCACATTCGACCAGGTCGTAGAGCATTACCGAACCAATTTGATCCCCGGCGCGGATGCGAACAATCTGATCCTGCAGATGCGCACCTGGGAGCGGCACGATGTCGGCACAACGCCGGGCTTCGGCGGCAACGTGCAAAAGGCGCTCGGATCAATCAAGGCGAGGGTGCTCTACATGCCATCGGAAACAGACCTCTATTTCCCAGTTACGGATGCCCGGTACGAAGCTCAGTTCATTCCTCGCTGCAGTCTGCTCCCGATACCGTCCCTCTGGGGCCATCCGGCAGGAGCGGGCGCGAGCCCCGCGGATCTGAAATTTCTCAACGAGCATATCGGAGAATTCCTGAAACAGAACCCTGGTGGCGGGGCATACTGGCGTCAGTCTGCGTGCAGTCCCACACCCTTCAGTAACGCCCTCCGAAGTCCAGCTCAAAAAGGTATGTAACAAATCTCGCCGTTTTGAATCCTACAAAGAAAATGTGGCTTGTGCTGATCTTCACGCCCACGTCTAAGTGTTCACGACTAGAATGGCGCATCGGATGATGCGCCATAGTCGTGCGTAGGGCGGCTTCTCGATTCGGTCCTGGGAGAGGATAGGAATGCTCAGATATGAACGAAGAAAGCGTCCTGATCGATGGCATGAGCTGAGAGCGCGAGTGAAATACCGTTGGGCAATTCCATTTGTCGCTTTCAAGTGGGGATGGGATTGGTTGGCCTTCCTGTTGAGTAACTGGAGCTTCCTGGAGGTGCTGGAATATCTCGGAAGCTTTTCAGTACTTGCCGGCGTCATTTTCTACTTCAGCGAGTCCAGGGATCGGATTATGCAGCGGCATTACCAGGCGTGGCAAGTGATCAACACCGCGCAAGGCAAGGGAGGCAGTGGCGGTCGCATCGACGCTCTGCAAGAGCTGAACCGGGACAAGGTCCCCCTCGTTGGTGTTGACGTGTCATCTGCCTTTCTGCAGGGGCTCAAATTGGAGGGCGCCAATCTTCTGCGCGCGGATTTCAGTGCTGCCGATATGCGGGGAAGCGATCTAACGGGGGCAGACTTCGCTTACGCCGACTTACATGCCGCGAATCTGCGTGGAAGTGACCTTGAGCACGCTTCTTTCGAACATGCCAATCTGAACGAAGCGGACCTGGTCGGCAGCGACTTAGCCGGCGCACGGTTCGATGGAGCTGACCTCGGTGGCGTAGACCTGCGTCACGCTGACTTACGAGACGTCCAGTGGCAGCAACTGAAAAATATAAGAATGGCGAACATTGCGGGCGCGAAAAATGCGCCGGCAGGGTTTGTTGCTTGGGCCCTGAAAAACGGCGCCGTGCAAATTGAGGAAAACGGCGAATAGAAGAACCGCTCTCACACGCGCGATCGGTCATGCCACTAGACAGGCAGGTCTGGTCGGTGCAAGTCGGATTTCAGGCCCAGGTTGCGGACCAGCCGATGTAGATACTTGGGGTGGATGCCTAACAGGCGCGCGGCTTCCGGATAATTTCCTTCTGCCTCCCGGAGCGCGTTTAGGATCATATCCTTCTTAGCATGATTGATCACGGCATGGTAACGCGCACCCTCGATTTCTGCGGATCGCTCCTCGAGTATGGCGGTCGGGAGATCTTCCGGAAGGATTTCTTCAGTCAGGCCGAGAACAATTGCGTGCTCAATTGCATTTTCCAGTTCGCGAACATTCCCGGGCCAGGTGTAGTTCATCAGTAACTTGCGCGCCTCGCTCGAAATTCCTTTAAAGGGCCGCCTGCTTTTTTCTGCGTATTTGGCCGCAAAGTACAGGGCGAGCAACGGAATGTCATCGCGATGCTCACGCAACGGAGGCAACGTGATTGCAACTACATTGAGCCGGTAGTACAAGTCCTGCCGGAACTCTCCGGATTTGATTGCCTGTTCAAGGTTCTTGTGGGTTGCGGCAAGAACGCGAGCCGCAAACGGCAGGAAGCGATTGCCGCCAAGCCGCTCAAACTCTCTTTGCTGCAGCACTCGTAACAGTTTGGCCTGCAGGGAGGGCGCCATTTCGCCTATCTCATCGAAAAACACCGTTCCATCGCCGGCTGCCTCCAGCTTCCCCTTCTTTATCGCGATTGCCCCGGTAAATGCACCTTTTTCATGCCCGAAGAGTTCACTCTCCAGCAATGCCTCCGGAATAGCCGCGCAATTGATCGCTACAAACGGGCGTTCCGTGCGAGGACTGCTGTGATGGATCGCGCGCGCAACCATTTCCTTGCCTGTGCCGCTCTCCCCCCGGATCAGGACGTTGCAGTCGCTGTGCGCCACTCGCCCTATGAACTCTTCAATCTGCCCAATTTGCCGGCTTTCGCCGACGAGTTTGCTGGCGGAGTGGAGTTCCTCTTTCAGTTGCTGGTTCTCGGCGTTCAGCGCATCCAGCGCGAGGACATTTTCAAGCGTTACGGCCGCTATTCGGGAAACGCGGCTTAGGAAGTGAACATGATCTTCTCGGAATGGCGAAACCGCGCTCTCGGAAATGAGGTAGATGACGCCGAGGGTCCTTTCCAGGGCGACAAGCGGCAGACACAACACGCTCTTGGTATCGTTCGAATCTCGATCTGTGCTTGCGAACACCGCCGATCGCTCCCATAGGGCGCGGTGCACCAGATCACGTTCGATATTGATCGAGGGCGAACCGCCAGGCTGCCGCCCCCAGGTGCATATCGACTCCGGCTCCTGGTTAGCCTGGCTGATCAGCACAATGGCGCCTTTCTCAGCTGGTATTACCTCGAATATGAGCCGCAGCAGTTCGCGTTGCAGAAGACTGATGTCGCGTATCGAGTTGATGATTTCGCTGATGCGAAATACGGCGTCAAGGTCGCGCGCGAGACGGCCGACCTCGACCCCCAGCTGGGGGAGTGGTGTCGTTTCATCCACTCGAATCGTTTTCAGATCGGAGACGGACGAATCGTCACTCAGGGATAGCTGGGGACTCTCACCAGCCTCTCCTTCGTAGACCAGGAACAAAAGCTCGTTGCCTCCAACGCGAATCGTATCGCCATGGTTCAGCACCTTTCGGCTAACGGGCGTGCCGTTTACAAACGTACCGTTGTGACTCTCCAGATCGGCAAGCTCATAGTGTCCATCCGCCTGCTGGACAGTGCAATGCTTGCGTGAGACCGCAGGATCTTTCAGGCAAAAGTGATTCATGTCCCCCCTGCCGATGGATATCTGGCCATCGATCAAGTGCCGGACCGATCCTTGCAATGGACCCGAGATGGCCATGAGCCTCGGCTTCACCGGAGCCCTCCTGCGCATTCAGTCGAGTGGAGCTGTGAGCCTGCAGTCCGAATACGTCCCGCTCGTCCACTGGATTCGAATAGTTACTCGCGGGTATCCGTTGAGATACCAAGCTAAGGGGGCGACGCCGAGTAGTCAATATCGCAAATCGGCGCGGACTTCCTATCTGATTGAAAGTACAGTGCGGGAGCACGAGTTGTGAAACTCCCAACCCGCCGGCGGGATTTGGCCCGGCGCATGCTCTATGTCCGGGTGTAACAGCAGCCGCCAAGGACAAGTCCTCCGGAGGCTGGCAATCAAAAAACAGTCCGGACTCCACTGCGAGGAGTTCCAAAAGACGCACTCAAACGACTGCGCCTCGAAAGGAGATATCGCCATGAAACGGATCACAGCAATTGCACTTGCAGCCCTGGCAAGTTTCATCACCGTCGGCAGCATATCGGCGCAGGAACGTTCAGTTCGCGCCGCCGTTCCGTTCGACTTCACCGTGGGCAATAAGCTCATACCCGCCGGTACTTACACGGTCTCTTCGGAGTCTGGCAATGTTGTCTTGATTCGGAGCAGCGACCGGCACGTAGCCGTAATGAGCACGGCTTTCGCCGACAGCAGGCTACCGAAACATAGCGTGCTGGTTTTCAATAAGTATGGCGACCAGTACTTTTTGCATGAGATCCTCTGCTCTTCTGGAGCCATGAACCTGCAGATCCCGGCTTCAAAGGTCGAGAAGCGGGCCCAGAGCCAGGAAGCCAGCCTGTCCAGCGGCAATCAGATCCTCGTTGCCCTCAAGTAACAAAGGCAACGTTTCTTAACACGGCCCGGAGACGACTGTCTCCGGGTCTTCTTGCGAGAACTGCCCAGCGGCCTTGCATCCGGGAGCAGTGGGATACTGTCATAAACAGCCGCCTTACTGATAAACGGACAATCAGTTGGAAGGGGCTTGCGGCGCTTGAAAACCCCCAAGTCGCGCCTTCTGTGCCTGCAAGGCGGTCCCGCGCTGCCGCTGCAGAAGCACCTGCGTCTCTGCCGCCATCTCCCTCGAATTTGCTGTCTCTCCCAGTCGCGCATAAACCCGGCTGAGCTGATAATGCGCATTGGCGTGGTCGGGAGCAATGGCAATCACGCGCTGGAACTCCTCGCGCGCCTGCGGGATTTGCCCCAGCTGAAAGTACAGCTTGCCTAACTCATAGTGTGATTCGGCCACCTTAGGATCAAGCGCCACCGATCGCCGAAACGCAGCAACCGCCTCGTCATTTTGAGACAGATGCGACAAGGCCAGCCCATACATGTACTCAAGCATCGCATCGGGAGGGAGTTTCCCGCGTACGTCTGCCAGCAGCTTAGCGGCATCTGCATCCTTGCCATCGCGCATGTACGCCTGCGCGAGAGCGACGTAGCCAAGCGCAATTTCAGGATGCTGATCGATCGCCTTCTGAAATAACTGCCGTGCCTGGTCATACTGGCCCAACGTCATGTCGATTGATCCCAGCCGGAGATTTAATGCGTACGCATCCGGAGCATTCTTCATTCCCTGCTGCACGATTTGAGCTGCTTCCCCATATCGGTCCAGATCCATCAGCAGTCGCGTGTAATCGAGATAGAGATCAGAATTGTCAGGATCATTTCGTACCGCTGAAGCATAGGCCTTGAGTGCCTTTGGATAGTCACCGGTGGCTTCGTATGCTGCGCCCAGCAACGTAAACAGCCTCGCATCGCTGCTGCGCTCGCTCGTCAGAGGCTCGAGGACTGCAATCGCCTCAGGCAGTTCGTTGGCATCGATCAGCGCAACCGCAAGATCGAACTTGCCCGCCCAGGATGCCGGCTGCATCTGCACGATCCGCCGAAACCTTTCGACGGTCGCCGGATACATTTTCTTCTCTGCTAACAAGATTCCGAGGCGGTATTCCTGCTCGACATTCAGCCCAGGTCCGGTTTCAAGGTTGCTGATCAGTTCGGTTGCCTCGGTCTTCATGTCGACCCGCAGGCATGCTGCCGCCATCTGCGAGCCCAAGTCCGGATCCTTTCCGATGAGTGCTCGCGCCGGCTCCAGCTGAGCTACTGCCTCCCGGTCACGCGAAGTATCCAAATAAAGTTCCGCAAGATAGTAATGAACGAATGGATCCTGCGGCGCCACCACCTCAGCCTGCTTCAGAACCTGCTCTGCTAAGTCGTAATGCGTGGCGGAAAGATAGTTGACCGCCAGATTCTTGTATGGTCCCGTAAGCCTCGGATCAAGACCGATAGCCAGCTTGTAGTATCGATTCCCTTGGTCGATTTGCCCAAGCTTGGTTTCTGCGATGCCAATCAGGTTGTCAACCGATGCATCATTGGGCTGTGCTGCGTGTGCCTGCTGAAATTCCTCTAGCGCCTTTGCATATTGCTGCTGCTGGAAGTAAGTCACGCCCTGTCGTACATGAGCATCCTGCGCCGGCGCAATGCTGGCGGCGAGTAAACATATCACTGCGCAGCACGTCTTCACTGAACCTGCGTCCCCCGCTGGCTGGGCTCATCCAGTCGGTCTTCTTTGATCTTCCTGACCGTTTCGAATTCCGTCGCTGCCTCAGTCCGTCGGCCTTCAGCACGATAGACCAGCGCCAACTGATAGTGCGCTGATCCGTAGGGGTCGTCCTGTACTGCCTTTTTCAGTTCTACCTCAGCCTTTGGATAATCCTTCTGCTGTAGATAGGCGGAGCCTAATTGCTCATGGATAAATCCAGCATCGGGGCTAAGACGAAGCGCAGTCTCAAGATAAGGAACCGCCCTCCCCGGCTCATGATCTGCCACCAGAATCGTGCCGATCTCGCCATTCGCTTCCGGGTGATCCGGATTCAGCTGCAATTCTTTGCGAAGCTCCTCAAGCGCGCCTTCCGGGTCTGCGTGATTGTTTTTCCACAAAAGCCGGCCTATCTCGAAGTGGATGCCGGGCAAGGTAGGATCCATCTTCTCAACGACCCTGTACTCCGCCAGTGCCTTATCATCTTGCTCCTGATTCTCATAAGTCTGGGCCAGCAGCTGATGAGAGCGGTAAGAATCAGGATCGTCCTTCATCAACCGGGCCAGTACCCTGAGTGAAAGCATGCGATAGATCTTCGCCAGCAAGTACTGCGCCTCTAAGTCGTGAGGTTGCGCAGTCAGGTAAACCTCAAGTGCCTTCTTCGCCTCAGTGAACTGTCCGCGATCGTAAAAGAGCGTCGCTCGTAGGACGGCGTCGACTGGCTGAGCCGCCTGCTTGACCGTAGACCGGAATGCCTTCCAGTCTTCGTCGAAGCTCCCGCCGCTTTGTTCGTTGTCGATAAATGCCAGCGCCAGCGCTCGCGATGCGGTGGGAGCAGCGGCGCGTAATTCAGCCTCCGCAGCGCTCAGTTTCTCTCTATCGGTCGTCGTCGGTTGCTCGCCTGGTGTGCCGGGAGCTGGAGGGAGACCAAGCGCAGCGCTGGCCTTATCCGGGGAGATGCGGATCGCCTCGTCGAGCATCTGCAGGGCCTGCGTCAGATTTCCCTCGAGAAGCGCTGTCTCCGCCAGCAGCGCATATGCTGTGGCTGACGATGGATTGACAGAAAGCTCAGCCTGCAGCTCACTTTGCGCCTCGCTGAGTTTTCCCTGCGACAGATAAATCTCGCCGATGCCGAGATGCGCGCCTTTCCATCGGGGATCCTTTTTTAGCGCGAGCTGATAATGCGCGATCGCCTTGGGCCATGATTGCTGTTCTCTGTAGATGTCTCCATAGATTTGGTTGAGCATCGGCGTTCCTGCGGAAGCCGTAAGAATGCTCTCGATGCCCTGGTCTGCCGCCTTGCGATAGGCCTCTCCCAGGACGAAGAGGATGTCAGGATCGGCGGGAAAAAGCGCGCTGGCTTTGACTAGCTGATCGATAGCAGCTGTGGTGTGGCCAGCATTCCATAGAGCCGTGCCCAGCCAGCTCTGCGCCTGCTTGTCTGTCGGATCGAGCATCACAGCCTCACGCAGTAGAGGGACAGCCCGCGCAGGCTGGTTCAGCTTCACATAGTCGATCCCCAGCCAGAGACTCACCCCACGCATACGCGGTCGCAGTTCGTTGGCTTTGCTTAGCGCCGTTGCCGACTCCTCGAAGTTCGCCTGCGCGTAATAAACCAGCCCCAGGTTCGCGTACGCTTCCGAGAGTCGCGGATCGAGTTTCAGCACAGCTTGATACTCGTGCACCGCCGCATCGAGCTGCCCAGTCTGTTGATCATGCTGAGCGGCGCGGAAGTGCTCCTCAATTCCCTGGCTCGCCTCCTGCGCACCGCACGCGAGGAAAAACACGCATCCCGCAAAGATGGCAGCGGCAACCCGCAGCAGATATCGGGGCAGAATGGCAGGCATAGTTCTAGAACTTAATGATAGCTCCCGAATCCCCGCAAGGCAGGGAGTCGGAAGCACCGGTTGTCAGAAGCTCACGCGCAGGTTTGCCTGGATACTTCGTCCGGCGGTTGTCGTTGATGCCTGCCCGAACCCTGGCTGCCCAGCCGAGGTATTGAAGCCGGTAAATCGGTGTCGGTTGAATGCGTTGAAGAACTCCATGCGAAAGATGGTGCTCACTTTTTCTGTGAACATCGGTATTCGCTTGGAGAAGTTCAGGTCTTCATCGAGGTTTGCAAATTCTCTTACGTTAAGCGCGCGCGGTGCATCGCCAAAAGTGAAGTTTGCCGCAGGAGTAAAGGCAGCAGGATTCAGTCTGCGGCTCTGCCCGTAGACAAACGAGCCGCCGTGGAAACCGTTGAAATCCTGTCCCGGAACAACGTTTGGACGACTGCACCCTGAGCAGAGATTTCCAGCGAATATTCCGGAATCCCAGTTCGGTGACGATACCGCGAGCGGATATCCGTTTTGGTAGGTTTGCACTCCAGCAATCTGCCAGCCGCCGACTAAGGCGTTGGTTACGCCGCCCTTGTTGGCAAATGGCTTTCCTTTGCCGAACGGCAGCTCGTACGTATAACTAAGAACCACACGATTTGTAACGTCAAACTGGCTTAGCGCCTTCTCGACCTTGAGGTTATAGGTATTCAGCGCTCCGGAAGTTCCATTGCCTTCCCACGCAGCCTGCAATGGATACTCCGAATCTGCATTCGTAATGTTCTTCGACCAGGTATAGTTCGCCAGAAGCGTAAGTCCCTGCGAATAGCGCTTCTGAACCGACACCTGCAAAGCATTGTAGGTGTAGACACCAAACGGATCCGACATGGTCGCAGAGTCGACCTGCGCATTGGAGTATTGCGGAAACGGCCTGAGCGCCTGCGCCACTGTACCGTTGAAGCCTGAATACGGCGCCGCTACCGGCGTCTGTCCGGCGCACGCTGGATTTCCGGCCTGCGCGGCAATATTCACCTCCAGGCAGGCTCCTCGCACCTGGTCGACCGGATTGCCCTGGTTCGGATCGTGCATGAAGGCCTGAAGGTGGTCGCCATGATCGCCAACGTAAGCTATATCTAGGACCGTCTGTCCCGGAAGCTGCTGCTGCACATCAAGGGTCCAGGTTTGTATCGTTCCCGGCCGTGCGGTCTTTGACAGGATAAAGGTCGGCTGCTGGCCATTCTGCACCGTCGGATCGATAAAAGGCGGCGTTGGCCCGGGATACGACTGTATCTGGGACAGCACGACCGTAGGAGTCTGCTGGCTCGCCGGTACGGGATAGTTGTAGCTGCCAAAGAAGCCGGCGCTGTCATTTTCGCCAAAGCCGCCGATCTTCAGATTCGAATAGTAGATTCCGTAACCTGCGCGCACGACAGTATCGGGCCGCACCTGGTAGGCAAATCCAACGCGCGGACCCCACGAGTTATGGAAAGTGTCCTGCGGGGTGTTTATTCCGAGCCTGCCGGGACCATGACCGGCAAATACATAAGCGCCGGGAATGCCTCCCGCACCGGGGTTCGGAAGCGTCGGATCGATAAACGATTGTTGCTGGTGGGCTTCCGTCACCGGAGTCGGAATCTCGTATCTGAACCCGAGATTGAGAGTAAGCTTCGGGTCGACCTTCCAGTCATCCTGAGCAAAGCCCGCGTAATACTTCACCCTCCATCCCAGGTTCTCCGGCAATGCGATGAAGCCATTGGAGGCGGCGCCCAGGTAGAAACTGGCATACCCAAACCCGGAATTGGGATCGATATTCGCGGGAGAGGGGCCGCTGGTCGTGCCGCTGGAGAAGTTGAACTCGCCCGATGTCCCGGTCAGGATGCTGATGTTGAATTCCTGCAGACGCACTTCTCCGCCGAACTTGAAGCTGTGGCGGCCGTGCTGCCAGGAAACGATATCGTTGTATTGATAGGTATTATCGATGAAGGTGTTGGCTCCGTCGCTGGGCAGGTTGATTCCATCCGGGTAGTTATAGGAGACCCGCGGGAAGGTAGTATCCATGACTCCCTTCAGGCCGAGTTTGCTGGGCCAATTCCCGCCATAACTTCCTATTCCACTGAACTCTTGGCGGTGCCTGCGGCTGAAGCCGAAGTTGAAGTGGTTGAGGACATTTGGCGTGAAGACATAGTCATAGCCGAGACGCGCATAGTTGGTCCACTGGTTGGTTGCGCTGGTTTCAAGAGGGCTGTCGGCATAAAAAACCGTGTTCGGCCGGTTATCATGGTCATAGCTGCCGGAGAGCTTCTGCTTCGTCCCAAAGTTCTGATCAATCCGAATCTCCCAGAGATTCGCATCCACTGGATTCGTTGCCTCTTGCACGAAATTCAGGTAAGGCGAATTCGACGTGGCGTGAGGCAGGACCGCCGCCATCGCCTGGTAAACGGGATCGGGTGCCTGGGCAATCTTGTTGTCCGGGTAAGGCTGGCATACCTGTCCCTGGTTTACCCCCGTGCACGTTGAGTAATCGTAGAGGATATGCGCCGGAAAAGTGTTGCCGTTGATCGTTACTGGCTGCAATAACGCGGAAAAGTCACCATTTAACATGGCGGGCGTCGGTGCCGACAACAGGCTGTTTCCGCCGGTGTTGAAGCGGAATCCCTCATAATTGAACATGAAGAATGTTTTGTTGCGGCCATCATAAAGCTTGGGAATGTACACCGGGCCGGAGATGATCCCGCCAAAATCATTCTGCGTATCGATTGGCTTGGGGACGTTGTTGTAGTCATTAATCCAGCTATTGGCATCAAGCGCTCTGTTCTTAAAAAAGCCATAAACGGAGCCGTGCAGATCATTCCCTCCGGACTTGGTCACGAGGTTGACCAGACCCCCGCTCATGCGCCCGAACTCTGCATCGAAAGTATTTGTATTTACCTTGAACTCCTGCACCGCTTCGACGCTTACGCCGTAGTTCATCTGCAGGTTTGCCGAAGCAAGCTCGATGGTTGCACCGTCCAGAAGGATGTCCGTCCCGGCCTGCTGTCCGCCGTTCAGCTTGAAACCGCCCTGAACGGTGGGCGAGTTGGTGTCGATTCCCGAGTATCCGGGTGTCAGTTGCACAAACTGAAGAGGATTGCGGACCTGTCCGTTGAACTGCAGAGGCAGGTCTTCGATCAGCTTTGTGGGCACCGTCGTCCCGATGTCCGAGGACTCTGTCTGCAACTGCGAGGCATCGGATCTGACTGTCACGGATTGAGTGGCCGCGCCCACAGTGAGCGCTACGTTAACGTTTGCCGTCGTGCCGACGGTTATATTGATGCCTGTCTGCTCGTAACGGTTGAAGCCTGCGGCACCGACGGACAGGTTGTAGAGCCCGGGTGGGAGTTCGGGAAAGTTATAAATTCCCGCCGCATTGGTCTGCGCGTTGTACTGGCTGCCAGCGTTCGCGTCAGTAAGGGTCAGGGGCGCATTTGGGACGACCGCGCCGGTACTGTCCTTCACCGATCCGGTCAACCCACCTCGTCCCGATTGTGCCCACGACAAGCCTGCGCCCGACAGGCAGAGCGCGGCTAACATCAACACCCATATATGCTTTGTACTTTGTTTGAGTGATATCATCTTTCGCCTCCTTAGATGCCTTGCAGTTAACTGGAATCTCCGTTTTGACTTCCAGGAGCCCGATACGATACTTCGGTTTCGGTTCTTGAAGCTCACCTGACTAACAACTACCAAAAGCCTCCTGGGCAGCGCTTGTCTGTTCATAATTGCTCGCTTTGGCAGACAACGACTTCGGCCTCCGGATGTACCGCTCGCGCAGCCGATAGGTCAGACACAGCTCCGTCGTTAAATCTCTTCTCGATCTGAAAGTTGGAACTATTCAAACCTGGTAACAACCTCCACGATTTCTCCGAAATTTCGCGGCCGCTCGATAGTAACTCTGACGGCGGAGGACAGCGTGTCGCGAGCTACCCAGATTGACGCGAGCTGCA
>Ga0206998_1017_pt1 | contig 45867 bp, 33 predicted proteins | sample Alteio_BWMinCont_FD_153309 | JGI IMG/M metagenome (GOLD analysis project Ga0206998, IMG submission 153309) | Enriched cells from forest soil in Barre Woods Harvard Forest LTER site, Petersham, Massachusetts, United States -... | ecosystem: Environmental > Terrestrial > Soil > Temperate forest >... | reverse complement strand
TCGGCTGCTTTCGTGAACAGCTTTCAGTCCGGGACGACGAACATTCCTATCGCTATCGGTCTCATCATCATGATGTATCCCCGTTGGCAAGAGTACGCTACGAAAGGCTGGGCGAGGTCTTCCGTAATCGTCGTGTTCTTGGAGTATCGGTCTTGCAGAACTGGGTCGTTGGGCCGGTGCTGATGTTCCTTTTGGCCATCCTCTTTCTTCGCGGTGAGCCCGCATACATGCGCGGGCTGATTCTCATTGGCCTCGCGGTGTATTGCAATGGTTCTGGTGTGGAATGAACTTGCCGAAGGCGACAGCGATTATGTCGCAGGACTCGTTGCCATGAACAGCGTCTTCCAGGTCATCTTCTACAACATCTATGCCTGGGTATTCATCACGGTTTTGCCGACATGGTTCGGCTTCAAAGGAGCTGTGGTCAATATTGGCATCGGGCAAATCGCCAAAAGTGTCTTTATATATCTGGGCATACCGTTCGTCGCCGGAATGCTCACCCGCTTCGTGGTGCTGCGCGCCAAGGGTGAGGAATGGTATCGGACCCGCTTCATTTCGCGTATCAGCCCTCTTAGGCTTGTGGCGCTTCTGTTCACCATCCTCGTCATGTTCAGTCTCAAGGGTGACCTGATGTGAGATTGCCCTTCGATGTGCTGCGCATCGCCGTACCGCTTGTGGTCTATTTTCTGGTGATGTTCCTCGTGAGCTTCTGGATGGGCCGGAAGCTAGGTGCCGACTACGCACAGACCGCAACGCTATCCTTTACCGCTGCTGGCAACAATTTTGAGCTGGCAATCGCAGTATCGGTGGCCGTGTTTGGACTCAATTCAGAGGAAGCATTCGTCGGTGTGATTGGCCCGCTAGTTGAAGTGCCGGTCCTTATTGCTTTGGTTAACGTTGCATTTTGGCTAAGGCGTCGGTATTTCACCTCAGAGTCCATGGGCCTTGTAAGCCGCCCGGTAGAGGATGCCCCCTAAACTTCTGCGAGGTCTAAGATCTCGACGAGGCTTCATTTTGGCTTAATGTTCCTTCTATATCGTATCTCGATAACGAGATTCGATAATGAAGGACGATCCGGACAACCGCGATCTATACTCCGGCATGATTCGTCTTCACATTCTTCATCATGCGGAACATGAAGCCATCTTTGGGTCGGGTATGGCGGAGGAGCTCGCCCGGCATGGATACAAGATCAGCCCTGGAACTCTCTACCCGATTCTCCACGGTTTAGAAAAGCGCGGGTATCTGAAGTCAGAGGAACGGCGGTCCGGCAGAAGTATTCGCCGTCTCTACAAGATCACGGCTTCTGGTCGCCGCGCGCTCAAGACAGCAAAGCTCCGGGTCCGCGAGCTTTTTGGAGAGCTGATTGAAGGCAAATAGTCCATTCACGCGAGATGTCCGCAGGATTCGAGGGATCGTTGTTGGCTGCCTCCTCGCAGGGAGTGGTTCTACCGTGATCTTAGCCCAATCCTTGGTCCCAGCTACTGCCGCCGTATCCCCTGATCTCACAATTGTTCAAGTCGTTCAGGATGCCGAGCAGAACTATCCTGCGATTCATGTCTCGGAGGAGGATCTCAACGCCGCTGTCGCAAACATCCAGTTAGCGAGGACTGCCTATCTTCCACGTCTCGACGGGATTGTACAGATCAACAGAGCCACGCGAAACAATGTCTTCGGCACACTGTTTCTACAGAACACGCTGCCCAGCATGTCCGGGCCGGTGATCGGCACGAACAATGCCGGCTCCGTATGGGGAAGCGCTACAGGGCTTTTGATCAACTGGCAGCCATTTGACTTCGGTTTACGGAATGCCAAGGTGGAAGCGGCAGCTGCAGCACGTGACCGAGCGAATGCGTCTGTGCAGAGGAGCCAGCTTGAAGTCTCAAGTGCGGCGGCGGACGCGTTTCTAACGGTTCTTGCGGCTCGTCAAACACAGAATTCCGCTCAGGTTGCCGTCGACAATTGGGAAATCCTGCGGAAAAGCATCCACGCTCTCACGGCTGCGGAGCTTCGTCCCGGCGCCGACGAATCGCGGATTGAAGCGGAGAAGGCGGCTGCGAATACTCAATTGGCTCTTGCAACAGAAGCAGTCGAAATGGGCGAGGCAACACTTGCGAAGTTTCTCTCGAAGCCGGATGACATAACGAAACCACTCAACTCCGCTCGTCTTCTTGGAAACGTTCCTATGGAAGTCGAGGATGACGGAGCATTTCATCCAGAAAGGACTCCTGCGATGCGGGAGCAACATGCAGTCGTCTCTCAATCCGCTTCGGAACTTCGCGCTACCGACCGAAGCTGGGTACCACAGTTCAATCTGGAAGCAGCAGGTTACGGCCGAGGCACCGGCGCGGAAACGGACGGACAGCGCCTGGGCGGAGCCAATGGGCTCGCTCCAACCGTAGGAAACTACGCGGTCGGCCTGAACGTAACCTTTGGCTTTCTTGATTTTGCTAGCATCCACGCTCGTGAAGCCTCACAAGCCGCCACGCTAAAGGCGGAGGAATCTCGTGAGACATTGGTTGGCCGGCAGCTCCAGGAGAAGTTCACTCAAGCACGAGCCGCCCTACGTGCGACGCGCAGCGTTGCGAAGAATACTCCTATCCAGGTCGAGGCTGCTCGAACTGCTCTTGCTCAAGCTACGGCTCGTTACAAAGCGGGGCTGACTTCAATCGACGATGTGGCGCAGACGCAGCGGCTTGTGGTGCAGGCAGAGATGGATGATTCAATCGCTCGCCTGAACGTCTGGCGCGCGCTTCTTCAATTGGAGTCAGTACGTGGCGATCTTCAGCCTTTTCTTCAAGTAGCTCAGTAGTTCAGGTGGTCACTTGACATGCGTTTAGTCCTCGCAGCTCTGAGTCGTCCCCTCACTGTGATCGTAGCGTTGATCGCGATCATCGCTGGATTTTTTATGGCGGTTGGAAGAATGCGCATGGACATCTTCCCAGAAGTCGGAAATCCGGTGATCTATGTCGCGCAGCCATATGGCGGCATGACGCCCGCGCAGATGGAAGGCTTCCTTACCTACTACTACGAGTATCACTTCCTCTACATCACAGGCATTCAGTCGGTGGACAGCAAGAGCGTTCAAGGCGCAGCACTGATGAAACTAACCTTTCGTGAAGGAACGAACATGCAGCAGGCGATGGCCGAGACGGTCGGGTACGTCAATCGCGCTCGCGCTTTCATGCCGCCCGGTACGGTTCCACCCTTTATCACGCGATTCGATCCTGGAAGTATCGCCGTTGGCCTCCTCTTATTTACGAGCAACAGTCACACGCCAGGCGAGCTGCAAAACATCGCTCTGAATCAGGTGCGCCCGCTGTTTGCGACCCTCCCCGGCGTCTCAGCGCCCCCCCTTTTGGCGGCAACCAGCGCACGATCGTCGTCACGCTCGATCCTGACAAACTTAAGCAATATGGTGTCTCCCCCGAACAGGCGGTTGCGGCGGTAACCAGCGGTTCGGTCGTGTCGCCCTCGGGCAATCTTTACGATGGCACTCTGAATCGCATCGTTCGAACAAACTCGACGCTAGGGCCGGAGCTCAACGATTTGATGAGTGCTCCGATCCATCCTCGCTCTGGAGCGAACGTTTATCTGCGCGACGTCGGAACCATCGAAAACGGGACGGATATCGTCACGGCTTACGCGCACGTCGATGGCCGCCGTACAGTCTATATCCCGGTTACGAAGCGGTCGGACGCATCGACTCTGGCAGTGATTCAGGCGGTGAAGGCAGCAATCCCGAGCTTCAAAAAAGTCATGCCGGATGATGTCGACGTGCAGCTTGCCTTCGATCAGTCCGGCTATGTATCGAATGCCATCAGTGGTCTCGTCAGAGAAGCGGCGCTTGGTGCGATCCTTACCGGACTAGTTGTCCTGTTGTTTCTGAGAGACTGGCGCGGCGCGCTGATTGTTGTGGCGAACATCCCGTTCGCTCTCTTTACTGCCGTACTCCTCTTATGGACGACAGGCCAGACGATCAACATCATGACCCTAGGTGGATTGGCACTCGCGGTTGGAGTCCTCGTGGACGAGGCTACGGTCGAAGTCGAAAACATCCATACGCAGTTGCTTCCAGGTGTCTCTCGGGCAAGAGCGGTTCTCGAAGCCTGCCGCCGCACTGTTCTGGCGCGTCTCCTTTCGATGCTCTGCGTGCTAGCGGTGTTTGTTCCGTCATTCTTCATGAACGGCGTGGGGCGACAGCTCTTTGTCCCGTTGTCTCTCGCCGTGGGCTTCGCGATGGTCGCCTCATACTTTCTGTCGAGCAGTCTGGTGCCGGTCTTCGCCACGTGGATCATGAAGGAGTCACATAAGGGAGAAGAGAAAGAAGGCAGCTTCGGCAAGTTGAGAACACGCTATGAACGGTATCTGAATGCCGTATTGGATCGCCGTTGGCCCATCATCATTGGATACTTCGCGGTGACCGCACTCATTCTCATTTTGGTCGCGCCTCGCATCGGAAGTGAGATATTTCCGGATTCCAATGGGTCTGTTCTTCGGATGCGGCTCAAGGCGCCCATCGGGACGAGAATCGAAGAGACGGAGCCTATGGTGTTGCAGGCTCTCGATCTGATCCGCAAGACAGTGGGCAAGGAGAACGTAGAGATCACCTCTGACTATTTAGGCGTTCAACCATCAAGCTATCCGGTCAATCTTATTCATCTCTTCACCAGCGGCCCGGAAGAGGCACTGGTGCAGGTCCAACTCCGGCCTGGACATCCCGACGATGAGAAGCTACGAGAGGATCTTCGCGCCGCGTTTCACAAAGAAATGCCGAAACTGACCGTGGCATTCGAAGCCGGGGACATCATTTCTCAGGTTATGAGCTTCGGATCGCCCACGCCCATTCAGATCGACGTTCAAGGCGTAGATGTCGACCAGGACTACACGTATCTCGCAAAAGTGGAAACCGAGCTTCGCAAGCTCGACTTCCTGCGGGACGTTTCCATCGTTCAGCCTCACCTCTATCCCACGGTCGAGGTGACGGTAAACCGCGATTATGCTGGCCAGTTCGGTCTGACGATGGCTGACGTAACGAACTCCCTGACGCCGGCTACAGGCTCGTCTCGATTCATAGCGCCAAATTACTGGCGCGATCCCAGGACCGGTAACGCATTCCAGATTCAAGTGCAACTCCCCCCAAACCGTATGCAAGGTCTCGGCGCGCTTTCTACCTTACCGCTGATGCGTGAGGGACAATCTCAACCGCAGCTCGATCAGGTTGCCAAGCTAGAGTTCGGGACGATGCCAGAGATGATCGAACGCTTGAGCGGGCAGCGGATCGTCAGCGTGACTGCCAACCTGCACGGAATGCCTCTGGGAGAAGCTCAGAATCACATCGCGGCACTCCTGAAGAGTCTTCCGGCGGTTCCAAAGGGTTCAACCATTGCGGTACGAGGACAGATACCCGCTCTTGAAGAGACGATATCTGGCCTACGCGCAGGACTCCTTCTGGCCATCGCTGCAATATTCTTGCTGCTCATGGCGAACTTCCAGTCTCTTCGTCTTCCTCTGGCCATACTGTCGACAATCCCAGGTGTCCTCTGCGGTGTGGTTCTTATGCTGATCTTCACCGGAACCACACTCAATATTCAGTCCTTCATGGGAGCGATCATGGCAGTCGGCATTTCGGTCGCGAACTCCATTCTCCTGGTCAGCTTCGCAGAACAAGCAAGGCACCAGAATGAAGATGTCGAAACCGCGACCCGGACGGGAGCAACGAGCCGTATCCGGGCAATTTTGATGACAGCGACTGCCATGATCTGCGGCATGATTCCCATGGCAATTGGCTTCGGAGAAGGAAGCGCGCAATCCGCTCCTCTTGGTAGGGCTGTTATAGGCGGACTTATCTTCTCTACATTGACGGCCCTCACTGTGCTTCCGGCTATCTACGCGTTGCTGCAACGCAAAGCGTCCACCACCTCAAATTCACTCAATCCCGAAGATCCATCGAGCCGATATTATGTTCATCCATAAACGCATCTGCCTTGCCTTGCCTTTGGCGTGCTGCCTCCCCGCCTTCTCTCAGAGTCTTGCGCCCGTGGAGATGGTAAAGGTCGAGAGCCGTCCATCCGCTCGAACGGTGCCTCTGACTGCGGAGCTCGCTCCATTCCTGCAGACTGATATTGAAGCCCGCGCTCCCGGATATGTGGAGAAAGTGCTCGTTGATCGGGGCAGCCTGGTCCACAAGGGGCAGCTACTGGTTCAGCTCTCCGCGCCAGAAATCAATTCGCAGACGGCAGCTTCAGAAGCGAACGTCCATCAGGCGGAAGCCGAAGCTGCGCAGGCCGAGGCTCAAGAAGCCGCCGCTGAAAGCACGTCGGCGAAGCTGCAAGACGCTGCTAAGACTCCCGGTGCCGTAGCGGGCAATGAACTGTTGCAGGCCCAAAAGCAGCGGGCTGCGGCGCAGGCATTGGTCGATAGCCGAAAGGCCGCGGTACGGACCGCGAAAGAGCGTCTCCAGGCGAGCCAGGCAATGGAGTCGTATCTCCGAGTGATCGCGCCGTTCGATGGAATGATTACCGACCGATTCGTGAATCCTGGAATGCTGATTGATGGCGGTCATACTCCGATGCTCAAACTCCAGCAGGTTGCGCATCTGAGATTGGTTGTGCCCGTTCCGGAGACCTATACCGGCTCGATCGTCAAGGGAACGACGGCGATCTTCCATGTTCCGGCACATCCTGGAAAAAGTTATTCTGCGAAAGTCGCACGAATCCCTGATGCTCTCGATCAGCAGAGCCGCGCAATGATGGTCGAACTGGATGTTTACAACAAAGACGGAAGCCTCGCTCCTGGCATGTATCCCACCGTCGATTGGCCGGTAGGTGCTGGAGAGAATCTTCTCTTCGTTCCCTCGACAAGCGTCGTTACCACGACCGAACGAACCTTCGTGATCGCGTCAGTCAATGGTCGAGCACGCTGGGTTGACGTTCGGAAGGGACCGGTCGCTGGTGAAAGTGTTTCCGTCCGAGGTCAAATCGCCGCTGGCCAAGAGGTCGTCAAGCGGGCTTCCGATGAAATTCGCGAAGGTACACCTCTTGCCAAGTAATTCAACGCAGCATTTGAGAATCACTAGGGCGATCGGTGATGAGGGACGCGCTCGTGTTGATTGGTTCTTTGACTTCCGGTTTGTCGGCTACTCGGCCCTGATCAGATAGCGTCCAAATAGACCGCTACTCGTCCACAAACTGCGAATAACCATGAAGCACTTAATTTGCAACAAGGCGATTTTGCAACAACTGATATATGGTTCAATCTCTGGATTTGCGGCGTCTGTCGCAGGCCAATCGTAGCGAACCAAACGGGAGCCTTGACGGCGACAGCGATGCACATGCTCTCAATCGCAATGTGATGGATACAAGGCGTTATTTGCCCTTTGCATCTGCTCTGAAGTACGACGCTGGTGTGGTCCCCAAAGTCTTCCTGAACATGGAAATAAATGCGCTCGGCGTACTGTAACCGGCTTCGAGAGCGGCGTGGGTGACCATCTCTCCCTCCGCCAAGAGCTGCATTGCCCGCATGAGACGAAGTTGCTGCCTCCACTTTCCGAAGGTGATGCCTACATCTTCCTGGAAGAGTCGCTCCACGGTCCTCTTGCCGGAACCGGCTACTTTGCAGAGCTGTCGGAGTGGCCGAGATTCAGATGGATCGGTCAGGAGCGCCTGGGCGATTCGGAGCGCTCTTGGATCGGTAGGGTTCGGAAGCTGTAGAGGAACCATCTGGATGGTTTTCAACTGATCGTTGATGACATCGATCAGGTGACGCTGCCACGGAATCGTCTTCTTCAGAGCAGCGAAAGCGCACGCATGGAGAATGAGCTCCTTGAGGAGCGGCGGCACATTGACCACACAACAGTCTCGCGGCATAGCCCTCGCCAGCCGTGGCTTGAGGTAAAGAGTTCGCATCGCTACCGTGCCGGACATCGTAATGGTGTGGGGAACTGTCGCAGGTATCCAAACCGCGCGATAGGTCGGGACAACCCAAGTGCCGTCGCTGGTGCGTATCGTCATCACTCCGCGAGAGGCGTAGACGAGTTGGTCTAGATCATGAAAATGCAACGGGATCACGTGCCCCGCGGCATAGTCATGGGTGAGGGTGGTGATGTGGGAGTGGATATCTCCCAGGCGATCGAAGATCACCGTTTGTCGCTTTTGCAACATTTATTGTCACAATAGCGAAAGTACGCAAGTCGCACAAGAGCTAGTCTGAGCCTGCTTGATGAAGGCGGGCAGGCACGTGAATCGCTTGCATCATTAGGTTGTGCCGATCCGGGCGATGGCGAAAGACCATCGAGAAGCGAGTGCCGTGGGTCGTTTCCGGCGTGGACTTGGGACAAAATGTCCTCGAGCTGGGACCTGGTCCTGGCTTGACAACGGATCTGTTGCGGCTGAGGGTGGAGCGGCTGACGGGGATTGAAGTTGATCCTGGGCTGGCCGCGTCGCTGCGTTCGCGCCTATGCGGGAGCAATGTCGAAGTCATCGCCGGTGATGCGACTACGATGCCGTTTACGGACGGTCAGTTTTCGGGAGGAGTGTCGCTCACGATGCTGCATCATGTGCCTTCTCAGGAGTTGCAGGACCAACTGCTGCGCGAGGTATGGCGCGTGATTGAGCCGGGTGGAGTCTTCGTGGGTAGCGACAGCATACAAACCTTGTTCATGCGACTGATTCACATCGGGGACACCCTTGTGCCTGTTGACCCGGATACGTTTGCCGTGCGGCTAGAGGCCGCAGGATTTCAGGTGTTGGAGGTGGAAGAGAACTCTAGCGCATTTCGGTTTCGCGCGCGTCGGCCGGCAACGGGTTGAGATGAATGCAACGATACGGGGCGCTGACATGAGGTTGATCGATGTACACCTGATCGAGGTTTGAACGTGGAAAGGCAATAACGCAGACCATCAACCTTTCCCCGGCTGGCGGTTTGATCTCCGCAGGAGGAGCAATGATGAAACGAAGCGTAGTTATTCGCAGGTTGAGCCGGTTCGGAAGCTTTCTTTTCGTTGCCGGCGCAGGAGCATGGTTTGGCCTGGCGACCTTGCCAACGTTTGCTGCAGCAGATCCGTTGTCGTGTTCTGCAAGCCCGGAAAGGCAGCAGTTCGATTACTGGCTGGGTGATTGGACGATAACGTATCCCGGCGCGCCAGGTGGCAGCACCAGCAAGGTATACCTGACGCTGGACAAATGCGTTCTTGTCGAGAGCTGGGACGGGGGCAAAGGACATCAAGGTGAAAATGCGTTTGCCTATAGCTCCGACGATGGGAGCTGGCACGGAATGTTCGCGGACAACCAGGGTCGCGTACATGTATTCGAGGGGAAGGTGACGCCAGGTTCCGCTGAGTTTTACGGACCTAGCCGTAGTTCAAGCGGAGCGACGGTTCTCAATAGAATCCGAGTGGTCCGTGTGAACGCGGACAAGGTTACACAGACATGGGAGAAATCAGCAGACAACGGCGGCACCTGGACTACGGAATTTCAGGGAGAATACTCGCGTAAAAAGCCGTGACAAGAAGATTTCCGGTCCAAGAAGGGCATGGCCATGCGACGGCATTTCGGTTTGTCTATAGCGTGTTTTCTCGTCTGCGTCTTTGCTCGCGCAAGTCTGTCCGCGGCAGATGTCCCAGTTCCGACGGTGACGCTGAAGGCTGGCATCGTCGAAGGGGTACCTTTCGGATCTGGGCAAACTGGGGTGGCATTCCTCGGCGTTCCATATGCCGCTCCGCCAGTTGGTGATCTGCGCTGGAAACCGCCGCAGCCGGTAAGGCCATGGACCGGTATACGCAGAGCAACGAAGTTCGGCGCTGCTTGTCCGCAGCTTCCTGCAGGCTGGCTCCCGTATATCGGTTGGAATGAAGACTGCCTCTACCTGAACGTCTGGACGACGCACCTCTACGTGGGCCCAAAGCTGCCTGTCATCGTCTATTTTCACGGGGGGTCAAACACGACAGGCTATAGCCAATTGGACCCGCTTGGACCCACGTTTTCGCGTCTGGGTGTGGTCGTGGTCAGCCCCAACTATCGCCTCGGTCCGATGGGATTCCTCGCCCATCCAGCGCTTACTACAGAGTCGCCCCATCACTCTTCCGGAAATTATGGTCTGCTCGATCAACTGGAGGCGCTCAAGTGGGTGCATGAAAATATCTCCCGTTTTGGAGGCGATCCCAACCGGGTTACGGTGATGGGTCAGTCCGCCGGCGCGGTCGATATCTGTTTGCTCATGGCATCACCGATGTCGGCCGGGCTATTTCAGCGAGCGATTATGGAGAGCGGGGATTGCCAGAGTGTCCTCAACAAAGACATCCGCACGTCCCTTCCTTACAACTTAATCGCAGGCACCGGCGAAGGCGCGGGAGAACGATTGGCCGGTGATCTGGGAGTTGCGGACGGTCCAGATGCATTGGGAAAGCTCCGCAGTATTCCCGCCACCGAAATTCTGAAGTCTTGGAGCCAGGACCGGCAAGTTCATTTTGACGCCATCGTCGACGGATGGGTACTTCCAGAGCAGCCCGCAAAGATCTACGCCGAAGGCAAAGAACTGCAGATCCCAGTCCTTGTCGGCAGCAACGCCGATGAAGCAACCGTCTTCGGCCACAACGACTTGAAAACCGTCGATCAATATAAGCAGTATCTGCTGAAAGACACCGGAAAGTATGTCGATCAGGAATTTCAAACTTACCCCGTAGTGGCGGACGCTGAGGTCCCAGAGCAATATTTGCGGCTTCAGAACGACACCTTTGCCTATGGCGCCTGGTCGATGGCGCGAGCTATGACGCGCGCGAGCCAGAAGGCATATTTGTATCGCTTCACTTTTTCCGAGACCGGCAAACGAGCACACCTTGGCGCATATCACGGGGAGGAACTCCGTTTTCTGAGTGATTCCTTCCCTTCTGACTGGGAGCACAGCGATGACGACGAAGCGCTCAGTAAGGTAATGCGCACCTACTGGACGCAGTTTGCAAGAACCGGGGACCCAAATGCTCCGGATCTTCCTGCGTGGCCACAGTACGATGCACACTCAGACCAATGTCTCGAGCTCGGCCGCACGATCGGCGTCCGCCCCGTCGCACCACAGCTCCAGATCATCGAACACATCATGAAGCAGGTCTTCGCTGCAACGACAAAGATGCGGCTGAGTCCAGCAATAATGACGAACATCCGCCAGACACTGGCCAGGAACTGATTGCCAACTGACCAGAACCGAGTTTCTTCTAAGCTGTGAGCGCTCTCGAGCAGCGATTTGCGGATTACTCCCGTTTGGTGGGCAAGAAGGAAGCTAAGCTAAATCGATCATTCTGAGTTGAAGCAGAACTCCGATGCACTGAAATACCGATCTCGTAAAGTCGATGAGCGAATGGAGTCTTTGATGACGAGGAAGCATAATCGAAAATGAAGAACCAAACGTGAGGATTTGCAAATGATTCAAAACAGGATGCTTGCAGGCACATCTTGGTTCACCCGCTCTAATTCCCGTTCCTCAAGCACTCTCAGTAACGCGGCCTGGGTATCGGGCAAAAGGTGGACGCTATTGAACGCTCCTTTGTCTTCGGAAGACGATTGTGCGGACGTTTTAATGCTCTTAGCCAACGTCCGCGGGGGCGTTAACAGCCTAATGGCCGAAGTGCTGGAAGATCACATCCGCCTCCACATGCTGTCGCCCAAAAAGAGCCCGATTTCGCACACCGCACTTGCCGAAGACTTGATCGACTTGGTTCGGGCGTACCTGAAGTGAACTACCGCACTCCGCCCTATTGACGCTAGGGCGTCGGCTCTGCGTGTGGTTTTGCGCGTGACCCCTCGAAAAACCGCTTCTTACCGCGGCATAAAACCTCCCTTCTAGCCATCGGGCTCAACCGTATAAAAGCAACCTGGGCAGTTGCTCGCTACACATTCACTCGCCTGCTGAGATGCCCATCAGCCTTGCGTCTGAATGCCAGTAGGCCGAATCCTTAATTCGCAGTCAGGAAGTCTTCAGGAACACTTCAGGAGCAACAGAGATGATTGCGTTTATATAGAAGAGAGGTCGCACGGTGCGAATTCTGCTGGTGGAAGACGAGACCAAGGTGGGTAACGCGGTTAGCGAAGGACTGCGGGCGGAAGGGTACGAAATCACCTGGGCGCAGTCCGGAGAAGAAGGCTTTTTTCACGCCAGCTCGCAGGGGTTCGATCTGATTGTTCTGGACGTCATGCTGCCTGGGCGGGATGGAATTGAAGTGCTGCATACGCTACGGAAGCAGGGCTCCAGAACGCCGGTTCTTCTCCTGACAGCCAAAGATGCGATTGAGGATCGGGTGTTGGGACTGGACGCAGGGGCTGACGATTACCTGGTGAAGCCGTTCGCATTCGCTGAGTTGAGCGCGCGCCTTCGGGCCCTTCTTCGTCGCAATAAGCCAGAGCCCGCAGGTGTGTTCGCCATCGCTGGGCTTGAAATCGATCCGATCAGACGAACTGTTACCCGAGAAGATCAGCGCATCGATCTAACGGCACGCGAGTTTGAACTTCTCGAATACCTTGCGCGCAATCATGGCCGCGTTGTTTCGCGCGAAATGCTCGCTCGTGATGTTTGGAAAGAAGGCGGAAGAGTAACCCCTCTCGACAACGTGATTGATGTACATGTCGCACGGCTACGCAGGAAAATGGACGATCCGTTCGAAACAAAACTTCTTCATACCGTGAGAGGGGTTGGCTTCACCCTGAGTGAGGACGGCTCGTGAGCGGCCTCTTACGGGCGAACCTTCGCACACGTCTAACCGTCCTCTATGCATCGCTGCTTGGCGCCGCGCTTCTCCTTTATGCGGGCGGTGTCTCAGTTTTCTTTCTTCACAATCTGCAGGAACAGTTGGATTTGAGCCTTCATCGAGACGTGGAGACCGTTGAAGGGGCACTTTCGGCTGATCGGAATGGAGAGCTGCAGATCAGTTCGCGAGAAGGGGAAGCTGACGAAGACGACCTCGACCGCGGTTATCTTCTGGAGGTCTGGTCCGCTGATGGCAAGCTGCTTTATCGGAGTGAACAATTGCGCGATCAGCCGCTCGGCGCGGTTCCGACGGGCAGCCCGGATTCTAATCGCCAACATGCGCATTCCCTCCGGCTTCCATCGGGCATGCGGTTACGTTCCATCAGTCGCGTTCATCACCTGCCCGATGGCAAGGCGGTTATCGTCCGGTTGGCCGTCAGTCAAGAACCTCTCTGGCATGAATTTTGGGAGATGGTGACGGTCCTTGGAATTGGTCTTCCGGTTACGGTGATTCTCGTTGCCCTTACCGGATACCTGGTAGCGGCTCGCGCGCTCAAGCCGGTGGATTCGATGGCGCAACGTGCAGCGCGGATCACGGCGGAGCAACTGAATGAACGATTGCATATCGAAAACCCTGACGATGAACTTGGCCAGTTGGGTTCCGCATTCAACGCCACACTGGCGCGGCTGGAGCGGTCTTTCGATCAATTGCGCAGGTTTACTGCCGATGCTTCCCACGAATTGCGAACTCCGCTGACCGCCATCCAGAGCGTCGGCGAAGTATCCCTGCAAATGCCGGGCGACGTGAGTTATTACCGGGACACGATCGGAAGCATGCTCGAAGAGACGAATCGCCTCACTCAATTGGTGGACAGTCTTCTGACGATGGCTCGCGCCGATGCTGGCCGCATTCAATTGCACCGGGTTGAGGTTAACCTCTTTGATCTTGCAGACGAGACGGTAGGACTTCTCGAAGTACTCGCGGAAGAGAAGCATCAGAGCATTCTGATCGACGGAAACCGTTCCATATCCGTAACAGCTGATCGCACAATCCTGAGACAAGCCCTTGTCAATCTTGTCCACAATGCCGTGAAGTATTCGCCGACGAACGGGGACATTCGAATACGCATTCGAGAGACCGAACGGGATGCGATTGTCGAAGTTCAGGATTATGGTCCCGGCATTCCGCCAGAGCATCGTGCCCGCATCTTCGAACGATTCTATCGAGTGGACAAAGCGCGCACGCGCGCGGAAGGGGGAACGGGGCTGGGGTTATCGATCGCGCAATGGGCTGTCTCTATTCATGGGGGAAGGATCGCGGTTGAGTGCGGACCCAAGCCAGGTTCGGTCTTCCGAATTTCTCTGCCGAAGACTGTTTCAACCGTGACCACGACGGCTGGTCATGACTGAGTCGTCATCCTGTCGCGAGGTGATATGCGGTTCTGGCCGTATTTGTTACTGGTTCTGATAGGTTTGTTCACGAGCATGGCGGAGGCTGAGGGCCCCGCGATCCCGCTCGGCGTAGCGGTGACGGTGCAGGACATCAGCGGAGCCGTAATCGTAGGCGCGCAGGTCACTCTTACCGCCCAGGACGGCAGAACCGTCGCACAGGGGATGACGGATAACGCGGGCAACCTCCGTCTTCCGGCGATCAGTACCGGCGCCTACACCATCGATGTGACGCGGCCGGGGTTTCGCGAAATCAAGCAGCAGGTCAAGGTAGGTTCGGGAATACGTCCCCAAATCCGCATCGTTCTTCCGGTTGCGTCAGTAAATCAGGAAGTGACAGTGAACGCTCCTGACAGCTCCGCACAAGTGAGCACCGAGATTGCGCAAAATCAGAGTGCCAATACAGTAGACCGCGACGCGCTCGACCGCCTCCCCGTGTTCGACCAGGATTACATCACGACGATGTCGCGGTTTCTCGACCCAGATGCGACGGGGACAAATGGAGTCACGCTAGTTGTGAACGGCGTCGAAGCGAATGGACCGGGCGTCACTGCATCCGCGATCCAGAGCGTGAAGATTAATCAAAATCCTTACACAGCGCTTTATTCCAGACCAGGTCGTGCCCGAATAGAGATTGAAACCAAGGGTGGGACGCCGCAGCTTCACGGGACGGGCAATTTCCTCTACCGCAACTCGTACTTCGACGCGGAGAACGCCTTCGCAGTCACCAAGCCATCGGAGCAGCGCAGCTATTATGAGGGCTCGCTCACCGGCCCCCTTAGTCACAACAAGAAGACGACCTTTCTGTTCGCGTTCGATCAGGACAGCGACAACCAGGAGGCAATCGTCGTGGCGGCAGGCCCGAATGGCCCCATTAATGAAAATGTCCCCAATCCGACGAATCACTATTTCATTTCAGGACGAGTCTTCCATGACTTCAACGAAGGAAATCAGTTCTGGGTCGGCTACTCGTACGAACACCGGACGGTGCAGAACCAGGGGGTCGGCGGGACCGTGCTTCCTGAAGCCGGAACCAACACGCTGTTCTTCGAGCACGAGATCAACGTGGGTTATACCCGCGTCTTCTCTTCCAGGCTCCTGAACCAGCTCCATTTTCTAGTCGGCCACTTCGACAATCAAACCCACAGCCTCAACGAAAACCCGCAAGTGAACGTGCAAGGTGCTTTCACGGGCGGTGGCGCGCAGGCGGACTATCGGAGGACGGAGTATCACTTCGATGGAACAGACATCGTCACGTATACCGCAGGCAAGCAGGTGATCAAGTTCGGAATCGACGTGCCGGACATCAGCCGTCGAGGCTACGATGACTTCACGAATCACGAGGGCACTTATTCTTTCGCGAGTCTTGCTGATTACGACGCATCCAATCCGTTTTCCTATCTTGTGCAGAGCGGGAATGGGCACGTCACTTTCCTGGAGAGGACCGTCGCCGGAATTTTTGAAGACACCATACGCCTGAAGCCGAATTTCTCCATTGCGGCGGGCGTCCGCTATTACTGGCAAAACTACTTCCACGATATCGCGCACGATCTGGCGCCGCGCCTCAGCTTTGCTTACGCTCCTGCGGCAAAGGGCACAACGGTCATTCGCGGCGGAGCGGGCTTCTTTTTTGACCGCACCGGGCCCACACCGATAGCGAATCTGTTGCTCTTCAATGGCGTACGTCTCAAGCGGTTTATTGTTGAGAATCCCAGCTATCCGATTACAGCGCCCGACCTCACGGGAGTTCCAACGAGCATCGTCTCACTCGATCCGCAACAGATCATCCCCTACACCATTCAATACGGAGTGGGAATCGAACAGCAATTGAATGCAAAGAGCAGTTTGTCAGTGGGATACGTTGGTTCGAGAGGAATCGATCTATTCCGCTCGTTAGATGTGAACGCGCCCCCTCCGCCTAACTATGGTGCCCGCCCGAATCCAAGTCTGGGACAAGATCGGCAATTCCAATCGAAGGGCTACCAGAAGAGCAATGCACTTGAGATCAGCTTTCACGGGAGACCGACCAATTACTTTACCGGCCAGGCGCAATACACCTTAGGGAAGACCTACAACAACACGAGCGGCATCAACTATTTTCCTGCCAATAGCTACTTCCCGGAGTCTGATTGGGGACGGTCTGACAATGACCGACGCAATCGGTTTGACCTGCTCGGCACCTTCGAAGCGGGCAAATGGTTCAACTTTGGAACCGCACTCTCGCTGTACTCGGGGAAGCCTGTAAACATCACTACGGGTAATGATGAAAATCACGATAGCCTGCCACTGGACCGTCCGGCTGACGTTCCTCGGAATTCGCTGCACGGCCCCACCTACATCAACTTGGATCTCAATCTGGCACATGATTTTCTTCTCTCAAAGGCTGGCAAGGAAGGACCTGTCGCCACAATTGGGGTCAATTCTTTCAACGTTTTGAACCATCCCAATGACGTGACCTATATCGGTGTCGTGAGCTCGCCTTTCTTCGGCCAGGCTGTTGCAGCTCTTCCAGCGCGGCGCATGCAGCTCAATCTGGAAATCAAGTTCTAACACTATCCGCATGGTGCTCTGAACTCGCAAAAGAGGATGGAGATGAAATCGACGTATCAAATTCCGACTTGGATCGCCACTTACATGGCGTTGTTCTTCCTTGCAGGGTCTGCACTGAGCTACGCGCAGGATGCCCAGAGTGGGACGGGGCCTCTCAAAAAGGTCGCTGACATCCCGATGCCGGGACCAGCGGTTCGGTTCGATTATCAAAGCCTCGATCCCTCAGGCAGTCGGCTGTACATCGCGCACATGAATGCCGATCAGCTCGTCGTTTTCGATACCTCGAAAAGGCAGGTAGTCGCTAACCTGGACGGTTTCAAACGCGTGCATGGCGGGTTTGCCGCTCCCGAGATTCATCGCCTGTATGCGTCTGTGACGGGAAGCCATCAGGTCGCGGCGGTCGATACTCAAACTCTCAAGATCGTGGCTACTGCCGGACCCATCATCTATCCGGACGGACTGGCATACGCCCCCAAGCAGAAGAAGGTGTTTGTTTCTGATGAACACGGGGGTGTAGACACGGTCATCGACGCGACCAGCCATACTCTCACTGCGAAAATTCCTCTCGGTGGTGGAGCTGGAAACACCGTCTACGATTCAGGGTCGGGGCACATATTGGGCGGTCCACGGTGTGAACCTGCTCGTTGCCATCGATCCGGCGTCTGACAAAATCATTGGTCGATACCCATTGCCCGGGATCGAGAACCCACACGGAATAGCGCTCGATGTCGGTGATCGCAGCGCGTTTGTGGCCGGGGAAGAAAACCATTCGCTCGCGATGGTCGACCTCAACGCCATGAGGGTTTTGTCGACCTATCAGGTGGGCGATGACCCCGACGTGCTCGCGTTTGATCCAGGTCTCAAGAGGCTGTACGTCTCCGCTGAATCCGGCAACGTCACCATCTTCCAAAGCAGTAATCGGAAGTTGGTCCTGCTCGGTTCATTCAACATGCCCCATGCACACACGGTTGCTGTCGACCCGCAGACGCACCTCGTCTACTTTCCTTTGGAAAATATCGACGGGCACCCCCCTTTTGAGGATCATGAAACCGGTAGATCAGAAGTAGGCGAATACAGAGGGACGATATGGAACTGCGCCGGACATGGATCTATGGGCGTTTTCGGAAAATAGTGCCGCCGTTGGCTGCCGGTTTCTTGGTTATGTTATTTACGCTGACCGGCCTTGCACAGGAGCCAAAAGCTCGCTTTGTGGGATCGGAGAGTTGTAAAGGATGCCACGCCAAGGAATACAGCGGATGGAAGCAAACTCGGATGGCGAATGTCGTTCGAGATCCACGCGAACATCCGGAGGCTGTCCTTGGAGACTTCACACATGCAGACCCTTTGCGCACGTTCGGCCTTGATCAGGTTGCGTTTGTATACGGGAGCCGCTGGAAGCAACGTTACTTCACGAAGCGAGGGGGCGATTATTTCCCACTCCCGGCACAGTGGGATGTAAAAAAAGGCAAGTGGCTTCCGTATCACGTTGAGGCAGGCACGGATTGGTGGGTGCCCTTCTACGGTCCCACCAACTTTGATCGCCCCGCGCAGACCGACATGCGACGGGTGTCACTCTGTCAACTACGACATACAAACCAAGCATGTAACGGAATGAAATGTAGGCTTCGAGAAATGCCACGGTCCGGGTAGCCTGCACGTCGCTCATCCGACGAAGCAAAACATCGTTAATCCTGAGGCCCTCGATTACGTGCGCGGAAATGACACCTGTATCCAGTGCCATAGCCAGGGGCAGCCGCTCAGCAATCCGATCGCGGGCAAATATTACGACTGGCCTGTCGGCTTTCTGCCGGGCAGACGGCTGGCCGATTACTGGAAGCTCGAAGAATTGAAACCGGGAACAACCAATTTCTATCAATACGCCGATCTCACGGCGCACAAGAACCGAATGCAAGGCAACGACTTCGTCCAGAGCGTTATGTACCACCGGCAGATTCGCTGCTTTGATTGCCATCAAGTACACAGCAATCAGAACGTCGCCGATCTGAATGCAGTGGGCAACGCTGTCTGCTTGTCTTGCCACACGAAGGACAACCCCGCAGGGCTCAAAGGGACGGTGAGCGAACACACCCACCATGCAGAAGGAAGCGCTGGCAGCCAGTGCATCGCATGCCACATGCCCAAAATCGAGCAGACAATCAAGGACAACTTCGTGAGCGCCCACACCTTCCGTTTCATCACGCCTGAAGAAACGGAGCAGTCGGGCATTCCGACCCCTGCACCTCCTGTCACAAAGACAAGTCCACAAACTGGGCAACCGGGAGAGCGCACGACTTCAAGCTGGACTTTATCCGGCCGGGATGTCCGGTCGAGAACGGCTAGATCGTCAGCATCAACGGAAGACTGCGCGACGAGTGCCTCAACATCGAGGTTCTTCTCACACTGCAGACGCCCGCAGGAAGCTGGAACTGTGGCGTGACGACTATAACCACTACGGTGCGCACTCGGCCCTGGCGGACAGAACTCCGGCAGAGTTCGCGGCCGTGTGCAACGTTGGAAATGGGGACGATACAACCGCCGTGGAAACGCTGCGTATTTACCAGGTTCCCACGGCACGACGGCGGCTGGCCATAATCGAATCTATGCCCCCGGTCTCAGCCTTATTGCTGGAGATCATCACTTGAGTTACGTTAACCGCAATCGTCCCGAACCACGCAGGCCGAAATCTCTAACCTCCTGCGGCCAAGTTTTCCGGGCCGGCTCAATAACCGAGAATCTCCAGGTTATCAATGGATGAGAAAGGCGGGCAGCTCTCGGCATCCCGTACACCGTGACCGTCCTGACTGCGAATCCAGAGTTAACCTCAAATCTACAGCCATCCTCTTCCTTTATCGGATATAATTACGTCCCTCATGCGCACCACCCTGCCTAATCGACGCGAGCCGATTGCAATTGTAGGTGTCGGCTGTCGTCTGCCGGGTGGCGTCACCAATCCACAAAAGCTCTGGGACCTGTTATGCGCTGAAATCGACGCCGTTGGTGATGTGCCACCAGATCGCTGGCAGACTAGAGACGCATTGTCCTCCAAGTGCGGAGACCTTTCGCTGCGCCGTGGCGGATTCTTGCAAAACCTCGACGGATTTGATGCACGCTTCTTTGGTATCTCGCCTCGGGAAGCAGCGCTCATGGATCCTCAGCAAAGGCTCTTGCTAGAAGTGACTTGGGAAGCTATAGAGGATGCTGGGATAGTTCCTGCTGATATTTCCGGCTCCAACTCCAGCGTGTTTATCGGCATTTCCACGCAGGATTATGGAATGCTGCAGGCAGCTTCGGTAGATCGCGCATCGATTGACGCCTACACGAACTCTGGCGTCGGTATGTGTATTGCGGCAAATCGGATTTCGTATGTGCTCGATCTTCGTGGGCCGAGCGTCGCAATTGACACGGCGTGCTCTTCCTCATTGGTTGCCGTTCATCTCGCTTGCCAAAGCATCTGGAATGAGGGCCGCCATCTCGCCATCGTGGGCGGAGCTAACGCTCTGATTCGCCTGGAGTCCAGCATCGGATTCTATCGCGCGTCCATGCTCTCTCCACAGGGGAAGTGCAGGAGCTTTGATGCGGATGCTGATGGCTATGTGAGATCCGAGGGCTGCGCCGTCATCATCTTGCGACCGCTTTCGCAGGCGCTTGCCGCGAACGATTCTATTTATGCCTTGATTCGCAGCACCGCTGTGAATCAAAGCGGGCACGGTCCAGGAATTACGGTCCCCAGTGCGCACGCCCAGGCAGCACTGTTACGGGAAGCTTATCGGCGTGCAGGAATCCGAATTAGTGAAGTGGACTATGTGGAAGCTCACGGCACGGGTACTCCGGTAGGCGATCCAATTGAAGCTGATGCCATCGGTAGAGCTCTCGGCAACCGTAGACCTCTTAATCGGCGTTGCCTGATCGGTTCTGTTAAAAGCAATATCGGACACTTAGAGGCTGCCGCTGGAATAGCAGGACTGATCAAAGCTGCGTTGTGCGTGAAGCATGGCGAAATTCCAGCCAGTCTCCACTTCCATTCGCCAAACTCAAACGTTGACTTCGAACGCCTGCGTTTGAGAGTACCCCAAAAGCTGGAACCATGGCCGGAACGCGGGGGACGATCCCGGATTGCCGGAGTGAATTCCTTTGGCTTTGGCGGTGTTAATGCTCACGTTGTTTTGGAGCAACCACCGGCATCCGCGCCGCACATAGCGCAGAACGCTCCATCACTCCATCGCGCCCTGCTGTTACCGATCTCAGCCCGCGATTTGTCAGCGCTTTCAACATTGGCGAAATCCTACCTGGAGATCTCGTCAGATACGAATCTCGAACAGCTGTGTTATTCCGCAGCGAGGCGGCGCGGACACCACGACCAGCGCTTGGCCTTGGTGATTAGGTCCCGAGAAGATCTCGCTGATTGTGTAAATGCATTTCTAAATGACGAACGCCGCACCAACATGAGCTGTGGTCGAAAGTTGCCTGGCCGTGCCCCGCAGGTAACTTTTGTGTTCAGCGGAATGGGACCCGAGCGACCCAGCATGGGTATGGCTCTGCTCGATGAACCCATTTGGCGGGAATCAATGGAAGCTTGCGACCGGTGCTTACGGGCATACGTAAACTGGTCACTGCTCCAGGAACTCGCCAGACCCGAGGATTCATCCCGCCTGCGCGACACGCGGATCGCGCAGCCCGCCATCTTTGCGCTCCAGGTGTCTTTAGCGGCGCTGTGGCGATCTTGGGGAATCGAGCCGTCGGCGATTATCGGCCACAGCGTGGGGGAAGTTGCTGCGGCTTGTGTGGCGGGGGTGCTCAGCCTGGAGGACGCGGTCCGCGTTATCTTTCATCGCAGCTCGCTGCAACACCGCACCCAGGGACACGGCACACTACTTGCAGTTGGAATGCCTTTGAGTGGCTTCGAGGCGCTTACCGGATTCTATGACGGCGCTGTCACCGTAGCTGCTATTAACAGCCCGTCCTCGATCACCCTCTCAGGTGACAAAATCGTTCTGAATCACATCATGAGCTCGCTTGTGGCGGACGGGGTCTTCTGTCGGTTTCTGTCCACCGACATTCCCTACCATAGCTGCCAGATGGAGCCGCTCATGGTCGAGCTCAGCCGTTCGCTCAACGGTATCCGACCGCATCCGGCAAAAATACCGCTGTTTTCCACAGTTACCGGACAGCCAGTCGCTGGAACCGAGCTTGACGAAACCTACTGGGCAGAGAACATCCGGCGAACAGTTCGCTTCTCGGATGCGCTGCAAAGAGTGGGCGAGACCGGGTCCGCGACTTTCCTGGAGGTAAGTTCCCATCCGGTGCTGGCAAGGTCAATATTGGAGTGCAGCAAAGCTTCAGAGACGCTAACCGTCCTCCCTTCCCTGCGCAACGGCGAGGATGATCAGCGAGCGATGTTCAGTTCCCTGGCTAAGTTGTACACGCTTGGTTGCGCAGTGGACTGGAAATCTCTATATCCCGATGGCGAGTTCGTGCACCTGCCAAACTACCCATGGCAGCACGAGCGCTTCTGGTTCGAGTCCGAGGATGAACAGCAACGGCGCCTGGATTACGCAGCCCATCCACTTCTCGGAAAGCGTACAAAATCGGCAATTCCCATCTGGACTTCGGATATCGACGTCAGGAATGAACATAGTTATCTCAGAGACCATTGCATTCGGGGCAGCGTTGTATTTCCCGGGGCCGCTTACGTAGAAATGGGTCTAGGTGCGGCGCGTGCGATTTGGGGCGATGGAGCTTACATTCTCGAGGATATCGAATTTCTTCGTCTCTGCCTCCTGCCCCCGGGTGCCCTAAAGTTACAAATCGTTCTCGATCCTTCGCAGGCCAGCTTCGATATCTTCAGCTTGCCTGACAAAACAAAGACCAGTTGGACACGACATGCCACGGGAAAGATGCGCCGGGTTGCCCATGCCGATGGTGCGAACTGCGTCCGTCCCGATGCCTTGAGGGCGCAGTGCACGGAGGAGATTTCCAGAAGAGATTACTACGATCGATGTCGCGCGGTCGGTCTTGAATACGGAGAGTCATTCCAATGTATTGAACAACTCTGGCGTGGCGAAGGCGAAGCTTTAGCCTGCGTGAACTTGCGGGAAGAAAACAGATCGCACAGTGATTTCCTGGTTCATCCAGCGATTTTGGACGCCGCTTTCCAGTGCGTGCTCGGCGCAGTGTGCGTCCCGGCTCAGACAGGATTCGGATTCCTCGGGTTGCCAGTTGCAATTAATCGCGTTCGATTTTACGGCAGCCCGTTTACGGCGTGCTGGGTGCATGCACAGGTACGTGAGTTCACCGAAACTTCGTTGAAGGCCGATCTTAGCATCCTCGATGACACCGGTCGGAGGTGTGTTACGGTCGAGGGATTGACCTGTCAAGCCGTATCCGAAGGCCTGATGGCGCCACCTCCAACAGATGCCAACCTCTATGTTTCGGAGTGGGAGCTCAAGCCGCGAAGGCGCGACCATACTGGGCCTGTAAAATGCGACTACTTGCTTCGCACTGCGCAGGTGCTTAAACATCTTCAACCTGAGGTGGACGCGCTGCGTGAAGAGGTGGCGCGCCAACGGTCCGGGATCACACTCGAGCCGCAATTGCAGCGCTGGGCGATCACGTACAGCCTTAGGGCTCTAGCCGACCTCGGATGGGATTTTCGTGCCGTTCCTCGGTTCTCGGGCGAGAAATTGTGCTCTGAGCTGCCGATCTCGCCGCAATATCATCGGCTGGTCCTCCGCACACTTCAGATGCTTGGGGAGGAGGGAATTCTTCGCAGAGTTCACGACGATTGGGAAGTTGTCGAGCTGCCTGACTTCCACAACATTAATAAGGTTGAAGAGAATTCGTGGCTTCACATTTCGTGCTATTTGGTGGAATGTATCCTCCTGCGCCGTTGTGGCGAGCGACTGGCTGACGTTCTCCGCGGCGCATTGGATCCCTTGGAAATTATCTTTCCGAACGGCTCGCTCAACTATGCCCAGCACCTCTATCAGGACTCCCCAACATACCGTCAGTACAATTACCTGGTCGGTCGTGCGGTCGGCCTTGCTCTGCAGAACCTTCCTCACGGTCGCATTGCCCGCATCCTGGAAGTAGGTGGCGGCACGGGAGGAATGACTTCTTATATCCTGCCCACCCTGCGCTCCAAGACAGCGGAATACATTTTCACTGACGTCTCGGCGATTTTTGTCGCGCAGGCGCGTCAAACCTTCAAGGACTTTCCTTTTGTCCAGTATCGCTCGCTGGATATCGAATCGGATCCGCTCGCGCAGGGATTCGAACCCAACTCCTTCGACATAGTTCTCGCGTCGGACGTTCTGCATGCGACGCGTGACCTGCGTCAAAGTGTCGAACATTTGAAAATGCTGCTGGGGTCCAATGGTCTGCTCGTTTTGCTCGAAGGCACCAATTCTTCCTTCTTGCCCGTCATGGTGTTCGGCCTTTTGAAGAGCTGGTGGGTTTTCAAAGACGAGCGGGTTGCGCAAAATGATCCCCGCATTACTCCAGAGGCATGGCGGAACCTGCTTACGAGCAGCGGATTCGCTACGGCGGATGTCGTCTCGGGTCTCGCCACAGGTTCCGAAGCCGCACATACAGTCGTTTTGGCGCAAGCCCCGGCATGCGGTGAGAATGCCAAACCGGTCTCTCCCATTCCTCAGTTTGGTACGAAGGGCCGATGGCTGATAGCAGTGGACTCCGGCGGCGTAGGCCGCGCAATCGCCATGTGGCTCCGCGAGCATGGCGAAGAGACGATCCTGGTTTACCCTGCGGAAGAATTCGAACAACTTGGAACGATGGAGTTCGAGGTCCGCGCGAACTGTGCAGAAGACTGGCAGCTCGCAATGCAGGCCGGTGACGTGCCTTGGCGCGGTGTAGTGCACCTCTGGAGTCTCAATATTACAGAGGCCGATGAAACATCCGTCGCGTTCGATGAAGTTCGAAAACTGGGATGCCTGAGTGTTTGCAGCTTATTACAAACAATTGGGGAGTTTCCGTCAGGAACCCCACCCCGCGTGTGGTTGGTGACACGCGGGGCACAACCGCCCGTTCCCGATCACGAAGGGCCTTCAATTTGGCAAGCTCCATTGTGGGGGCTCGGGCGAGTAATCATGAACGAGCATCCGAGCGTCCAGTGCACTCTCATCGATCTTGATCCGGAGCACACCAATGACGTGCACTGGCTAATGCACGAGTTGTGTTCCGACGCGCAGGAAAACGAGATTGCAATGCGCGGTGATGCGCGTTACGTACATCGCTTCAATCATGCCACGTTGACGCAAATTACTCCGGATAACAGGCAGGGCAACGGCTGCCGTGAATCGTTGCAACTAGAGATCCCAAGCCCTGGAATCCTCGAAAATGTCAGGGCGGTGTTTGTCCCGAGACTCAAACCTGAACCTGATGAAGTTGAGATCGAAATCCGTGCGGCAGGATTGAATTTCAAAGACCTGATGATCGCGATGGGCACCTTGCCCGACTCGGCTTTCGAAGCCGGCTATACCGGTTCCAGGCTCGGTATCGAATGCTCCGGAATTGTGACTGCAGTGGGTGAGAACGTTTCCCATGTTGCCGTCGGCCAGGAGGTTCTGGCTTGCGCACCAGCGACGATGGCAACGCATACTCGAGTGGATGCAAGATTTCTCCTACCAAAACCGCCACAGCTCACCTTCGAGGAGGCAGCCGGCATCCCGGTGGCGTTCTCCACAGCCCACTACGCGCTGGAACACTTGGCACGCCTGCAAAAGGGGGAGCGGATTCTTATCCATGCTGCCGCAGGGGGCGTAGGCCTCGCGGCACTTCAGCTGGCAAAACGGATAGGGGCCGAGGTGCTTGCGACGGCTGGCACTCCGGACAAGCGGGAGTTCCTGCGAGCGGTGGGCATTGGCTATGTGGGCGACTCGCGTTCGCTTGAATTCGCATATGAAATCATGCAATGGACCGGAGGGCGTGGTGTAGACGTTGTACTTAATTCCCTGGCCGGCGAAGCGATTGCCAAGGGCATATCGGTCCTGGCGCCCTATGGCCGTTTCATTGAAATCGGCAAGTACGATATCTATGCAAACAGCAAGCTCGCTTTGAGACCTTTCTGCAAAAACATCTCTTTTATTACTGTTGACGTAGACCGTCTCATGAGGGAACGGCCGGATACTGCCGCCGCAATTGCGCGTGAGGTTGCAGAACACTTCTCCGCGGGCCAGCTCTATCCGTTGCCATACCGAGTGTTCAGCGCATCGCGATTGGGAGACGCACTTCGATATATGGCGCAAGCCAGGCACATCGGGAAAGTGGTAGTTTCCTTACGAGATATTCAAGACGTTCCTGCAGGATCCAATAACAAAAACAGGTCATCCTATTCCGTCCGTCAGGATGGAACCTATCTCATCACCGGGGGCTTGGGAGGCTTCGGGCTGGCGACGGCACAATGGCTTGCCAGTCAGGGGGCACGGCACATTGTTCTGGTCGGTAGGAGCGGCGCCTCGTCTTCTGGAGCGCAGAATTCGGTGGCAGAATTGCGGGCTTCCGGCGTCAACGTAAGCGTGGCCGCGGCCGATGTGGCCCAGATTGATGAGATCCGTGAGATCTTAGAACAAATTAAGCGATCCATGCCGCCTTTGCGTGGCGTCTTTCATGCGGCAATGGTGCTCGATGACACTCTTGTCTCCAGGATGGATGACTCCCGTCTGGCCAATGTGATGTCCCCGAAAATCTGTGGCGCATGGAATCTGCATACCCTCACTTCACAGATGCAACTGGATTGCTTTGTGTTGTTCTCGTCAATGTCGTCCCTGTTTGGCACCCCTTCGCAGGGAAACTATGCTGCAGCGAACTCATTTCTTGATTCGCTCGCATGGTACCGACGGAACCGCGGCCTTCCAGCCTGTGCCATTAACTGGGGTGTAGTCGCAGATGTCGGCCATGTCGCCAGGCATCCGGAAATTGCGCGCATACTCGAAGATCAACTCGGCGCAACCGGTACACAAGCTGCCGAACTGCTCAAGCAACTCGGCGATCTGCTTTCTGTTGGTGCGACTCAGGCAAGCGTTGTCTGCTTAGATTGGAAGCACGTCTCCACGGCAATGCAGACAGTTCGGTCCTCTCCGCGGTTCTCTAACCTGATCGGAGAAATGCGACTCGGCGCGGACAGTGAATCAAGACGTTCGATTATGAGTAGACTGGGCAGCCTGCCGGCAGAAGAGCGGAAGCAGATCCTCTCCGCCCATGTACTTAAGGAGATCGCCTTAATAATGGGCACTTCGCCGTCAAACCTCGACATAGATCAGCCAATGATTAATCTCGGAATTGATTCCCTTATGGCTATCGAACTGAAGAACCGAGTTGAAATGGATTTTGGCATTCAGTTGAATGCAGCGCAGTTCCTTAGCGGCCTAACTCTAGCAGGGATGGTCGACCTGCTGCATGAACATGCTACTACCCGCCTTTCTCTTCCTGTAATGACGGGTCTCTCCGCAAACAGACCGGACAATGTCCTTTCTGTGGACACCGTGGAGAAAGAATTAAGTACCTCGATCGAGCTGCATTCAGACAATGTGGAGAATGTGGGAGAACTTTCCGACGAAGAGGTCGATTCCGTTTTACGCTCAGCTGTAAAAGGGATGTGATTCATGGAAGTTTCTCAAACCGTAGCTTCGGGTCTGGTCGATGATCTTACCGCCGCAGGAAAGCGCGCCCTCCTGGACCAGGTTCTGCGAGAACGGCGGGGGGAAGAACGTCAGACATACCCCCTCTCCTACGGTCAACAGGCACTGTATTTCTTATATATAAGCGCTCCCGAGAGTGCGGCCTATCACATGGCCTTTGCAGTGCGCATTCGGGCTGCTGGCAATCTCGGTACACTGCGGGCAGCGTGTCAAGGCGCAGTCAATCGTCATCCGGTATTGCACAGCCGATTTCTTGTCCGGAATGGGCAGATTATCCAGGAGGTACTCGAAAGGCAGGAGATCAGCTTCGAGCACCTTTCGGCGGAGGGTGAGCCCTGGGAAACAGTCGTTAGTCGCGCTGTGGAGGCCTCTCGGAAATCTTTCAACCTTGGGCAAGGTCCGCTTGTTCGCTTTTATGTGTTCAGCCGGTCCTATGAAGACCACTTGCTCTTGCTCGTTTTTCATCACATTGTCTTCGACGCCTTGTCTCTATGGCAATTCCTGGATGACCTCCAACTCCTGTATAAGGCTGAACTCGTTAAAGCGCCCCTGCCTGTCGCAATACCGCACCTTACATACGCGGATTACGTCTTGTGGCAGAAGCACATGCTCTGCGGACCTTTGGGAGATAAGCTATGGGGCTACTGGCGGGAACAACTTGCCGGCGAGTTGAGTCCCCTCAATTTGCCGTATGACCATCCTCGACCGCCCGTCCAGACCTATCGTGGGGCGCTCCACAGTTTCGAATTTGAGCCCGACCTTACGCTCGCTGTCTATGACATGGCGCGCAAATACGGGGTGACAACTTTCATGCTGCTCCTGGCTGGATTCCAGGTCCTCTTGCACCGCTATACTGGGCAAGATGACATAATCGTAGGATCCCCAGCAGCCGGTAGAACCAGATCCGAGTTCCGTTCTCTCGTCGGGTACTTTGTCAACCCCGTGGTTTTTCGCACAAGCCTCGCGGGTGACCCACAATTCTCGGCGCTCCTGGTTCGCACTCGCCGGACAGTGCTGGACGGGTTGGCAAATCAAGAGTTCCCCTTTCCGCTCCTTGTTCAGCGACTCCATCCCAAGCGTGATCCGAGTCGTTCCCCCATATTTCAGGTAATGTTTGTATCTCAACAGGCACCCCGGCTGACAAACCTGCCGTTCCGCCCGACCGTCGAACCGGTTGACATACCGCAACGGTTGGGCCAGTTTGACCTTGTTCTCGAAAGCGTGCAGGAGGGTGGTACAGGTGGCATAGACGCCAGGCGTGCTTTGCGAGGCGCGGAGCCGGAGGGATCAGGCTCGGTGCGATTCAACCTGAAATTCAACCCTGATCTGTTCGATAGGGCGAGCATAGTTCGCATGTCAGATCACCTGCACTCGCTCTTTCAGGCAATCGTCTCTAATCCTTCCGCGCGCATCTCGTGCCTGTCCACATTATCTGCGGGGGAGATTCGACGGCGCCTGGGAGAAGCTCAAGGCCTGGGAACCCGGCCTTTGCCCCCCGGTTGCATTCATCATTGGTTTGAAGCAATTGCGCTAGAACGCCCAAATGAAATGGCGGTCGTTTCTGGAGCCGAACAAATTACCTATAGTTCGCTGAATGCCCGTGCTAACAAGCTGGCCGATCGTTTACGTCATCGGGGTATTGGCGCCGAGATGCTGGTCGCCATATGTCTTCCATCTTCGATAGACATGATTGTTGCAGTCCTCGGAGTGCTTAAGGCCGGAGCGGCTTATTTGCCGCTCGATCCCGAGGATCCAGACACAAGGTTGTCGGATCTTCTTTGTCACGCGAAACCAGCCGCGATTGTAGCGGCGCAGGAGTTCGAGGACCGGAATCTCAGAAATTTCCCCACGCGCATAGCTGTGGACGGGTCGGATGCTGAGAGCGCACAAACGATGGGGAACCCCGCTGTCAATATCTCTGACAGCATGCTGGCTTATGTAGTCTACACATCTGGCAGCACCGGAGCTCCGGAGGCAGTCGCCGTCGAGCACCGGCAAATTGCCAATTATGTCCACGCCATCTCCAATCGTTGCGAGTGGAAGCCGGGTTTGAATTTCGCTATGGTGCAACCACTAACCTGGGACGGTTGCCTCACCATGTTGTTTGGATCTCTGTGCACAGGGGGCAACCTGCACCTGATCCCCCGGGAAACGGCGCTAAACGCACGCGCAATGGGGCATTACTTCAGAAATCACAACATTGACTGCGCCAAATTCACGCCTTCGCACTTTGCTGCCCTGGATTCCACTGGCGCTCCGGATTTGATCCCTCGTTCATGCCTTATGTTTGGCGGCGAAAGTCTTCGTTCGGAATGGATTCGCGAGTTGCAGGTTCGTGCTCCGGATTGCCTAATCTACAATGGCTACGGTCCAACCGAAACCACCGTTGCAGTCCTGGCCTACTGCTTCGACCCAATGAAAGTTGATCGATATGGCGACCTGCTTCCACTTGGACGTCCTCTGGCCAACATTAGTGTGTATGTATTGGATCAGTACCTGGAGCTTTGTCCCACCGGTGTAACGGGAGAGATTTTCATCGGCGGCGCGGGTGTAACCCGAGGTTACCTGAAAAACCCGCACTCGACGTCTGCCAGGTTCGTTGCGGACCCCTTTTCGAAAGAGACGGGAGCGCGCATGTTTCGGAGCGGCGACCGCGGGCGGTATCTAGCCGACGGTTCTATTGAATTTGCAGGAAGGGTTGATGATCAACTGAAGATCCGCGGTCTGCGTGTTGAACCGCGTGAAATTGAACTCGCGTTGAGCAGGCACCCGCAGATACGCCACGCAATTGTTGTTGGCCGTAAGGAGCCAACGGGAAGCACTCGCCTGCTTGCATATATTGTTGCGGATGGCATGGGCCGGCCTTCTTCGCGACAATTGCAGGAATTCTTATCCGAGCGCCTGCCCGCATACATGTGTCCGTCGTCATTTACGTTTCTTGAGGTGTTACCCCTCAGGAAGAATGGGAAAGTAAATCTTGGTGTATTGCCGGAGCCCGATGCTCCCGGCGCACTAAGGTCTAAGGCGCTGACCCCACGTTCTGAAACCGAGGAAGTGATTGCTCGCGTCTGGCGGGAGTGTCTCGGCGTTCCTGTTGTATCTCCCGAGGACAACTTCTTTGATATCGGAGGAGACTCGCTGCTTCTGATTCAGGTTCACAGTCGGTTAGAGGAGACGTTCGGGATAACCTTATCCGTACTTGAACTGTTCGAATATGTGACTATCAGCTCCTTAGCGGAGCACCTTCGCGAGAAGAGAACCTTCACAGAGCCTCTCAAAGAAGGTCATGCGCGCGCAATGATCCGAGAGCATTCCCAGCGGACCTTGCAAGATCAGGCTGGTATCAGGACAGAAAACAGGCCACTTAACATTCTTTGACGGGTGAGTCGATGCATCCAGAATACGATGTCATCGTGATTGGCGGCGGCCCAAGTGGCTCGACTTGTTCTACGCTTCTGGCGCAGCGCGGTCGTAAGGTCCTGTTGCTGGAGCGGGAAGTGTTTCCTCGCTTTCACATCGGCGAATCGCTCACTCTTTTTGCGCCCGAGGCCTTTCGTCGGCTGGGAGTTTACGAAGAGCTCGCAGCCATGAACTACGTCCAGAAACGGGGACTTGAGTTCGTACTTCCTGGCAAGTCCAAAAAAATCTACTTCGCCGAACGCTGCAAGCACGAAACGCACTCGCAGACCTGGACGTTCCAAATGCCACGAGCCAGGCTTGACGCAGTGCTTCTGAAGAATGCAGAAGCCAGCGGCGTCATTGTAAGACAGCAGCATGCAGTGCAGCGAGTATTGTTCGAGGGACAGCGCGCGGTGGGCGTTTCCTTTATTGACCTTCGCCGGGGCGTTCCGGCGCAACCTGAATCTGTTTATGCACGTTGGCTGGTGGATTGTAGCGGACAAAGCAGCGTCATTAACCGCCAGTTGAAAAATAACTGTTTCAACGATCGGCTGCTTGACGACAAGATTGCTGTCTTCGCTCATTGGACCGGGGATTTTGAAATCGTTAACGGTGAGACTGAACTGAATTTTAAGCTCTGTGTTCATCCCAACCGGAGAGACTGGTTTTGGTGGTTTCCGATTGATCGCCACCTTGTGAGCATTGGCGTCGTGATCGACCGCCATTCGATTCAGAATAGACACTGCAGCCTCGAAGATCTCTTCATGCGCAGGGTGGCCGAAACGCCATTCATAAACGACTTTTTCGCAAATCCGTCGCTGCGGCGCACCGAAAACTTTCGCAGCGTCAAAGACTTCTCCTACCGATCACGACATTATTACGGTGATGGCTGGGTGCTGGCTGGTGATAGTGCAGGGTTCCTGGATCCGATCTTCTCGACCGGTCTCCAGATTTGTTTCAACACCAGTTTCAAAATGGTCGATGTACTTGATAGGTCGCTGGATGATGGTATAGCCGCTGATGCTCACGCCTGGCAGGAGTACGAATCCACCGTTGATCGTCTATACCGCATCAACTCCACGCTCGTCTACAAGTTCTATCAGTGCGGGATAGACTTTGAAGAGATGGAGCGAGGGTGGTCTCTGCTGAGTGGAACGACTTGGATATCACCGATTCTTCTGCTCCGGTTTCTTTATCACGGTGCTCAATTAATCCTTCGGCCGCGGTCAGTCATCCGGTCCTGGGCGCGTGATGTCTTATTTGGCAATGTTCAGCCGGGAAACAAGGTCGCCGATCTCTTTCTTGTCCTGGCCGATAACTATGAGAAGCTTTGCAGCCGGAAGCTGGCAAGCCCGGCTCCGCGTCAGCACTTTGTTGACCTCGAGATTTAGACAGGAGCAGCCAATATGGCCGGACCTGAAAGCAATGGGCCGTTAGGGATCGCCATTATCGGGCTCTCGCTGCGAGTACCCGGCGCTGATAACGAGCGGCAATTTTGGTGGAACCTTTCCAGCGGCACCGAGTCGCTGAGGCCGTTTGCTGATGATGAACTTGAGCTTGATCCGCGCCAGCAGTCTCTGCTTAGCAATCCAGATTTTGTGAGGAGCGGCGGTGCCTTGGAGGATATAGACCGCTTTGATGGGGAGTTCTTCGGTTGTTCGGCGCGCGAAGCCCAACTCCTTGATCCTCAGCAGCGGCTCTTTTTGCAAGCTTCCTGGGAGGCGCTCGAAAGCGCGGGGTATGACCCGGATCGCTATGCCGGATCAATTGGAATCTACGCCGGAGCCGGCATAAATACCTACTTTTGCTTGAATGTACTCCCCGGCGCAGATCTCACTAACTTTGCGATGCTTCAGTCCATCATCACGGCAAATGATAAAGACTACTTATGTTCCCGGGTTGCATATAAGTTGAATCTGCGCGGCCCTGCGGTAGTGGTTCAAACCGCGTGCTCCACTTCGCTTGTGGCGGTACATTTAGCGTGCCAAAGCCTGATCGCTGGTGAGTGCGATATGGCCTTGGCGGGCGGTGTATCGATCCGAGTGCCACAGAAGTCGGGCTATCTTTACCAGGAGGGTGGCATATTGTCCCCGGACGGCCATTGCAGGCCGTTTGATGCACAAGCCTGCGGAACTGTGGCGTCCAACGGCCTGGGGGTCGTCGTGCTCAAGCGATTGGAGTATGCTGCGCGCGATCGCGACAACGTGCGGGCAGTCATCTTGGGCAGTGCTATCAATAACGACGGCTCACGTAAGGTCGGCTTCATGGCGCCCAGCATTGACGGCCAAGCCTCAGCGATTGCCGAGGCCCACGCCGTTGCCCAGGTGACGCCGGATTCGATCGGATACATAGAAACCCATGGCACAGGCACAGGTTTGGGAGACCCGATCGAAATTCGGGCACTCAGCAAGGTGTTCTGCCGACATTCGGAAACTGGCGCCAGATGCGTGCTTGGGTCTGTAAAAGGAAATCTGGGCCATCTCGACGCTGCGGCTGGAGTGGTGGGTCTGATTAAGACAGTGCTGTGCCTGGAGCATCGCGAGCTGCCGCCAATGGTAAATTTTAGCGAGCCGAACCCGAAGCTTGGCCTTGCTCGCACGCCCTTTTACATCAATACGACAGCACAGCCGTGGACCTCGAACGGCAGACCCCGCCGAGCAGGTGTCAGTTCTTTCGGCATCGGGGGAACCAATGCGCATGTGGTCTTACAAGAGGCGCCCGCGATTCGACAGCCGGAGCCGACGGATAGCTGCAGCTTGTTTCTTCTCTCCGCACGCACAGCAGCAGCTCTGGAAGAAACTACCAGGAGACTCCGAACCTGTATCGAAGAGCGCAGTGAGCTTTGCCCGGAACACGTTGCCTACACCTTGCAAACTGGGCGGCGAAACTTCAAATACCGCCGAATGTTCATAGCGCGCGACAGGTCGGATGTGCTCCAATTACTCGGCACCAGGGATCCTGGTCGAACCTTCGATTCGATTGCCGAATCGAAAAATCGCCGGGTAACTCTCTTATTACCCGATGAAGGTGTTGAGCATATCCGTTTAGCGGGCCAATGGTATCGAGAGGTTCAACCCTTCCGCTTGGCCTTCGAGGACTGTGCTCATCTCCTTTGTTCGAGACTGGGCGCTGACGTGCGCGATTTCTTGGATCCCATCTTGGATCCCATGACGAGTAGGTCATCGGGCTGGGAGGCAGAAACGAGTGCTATCGCCGGCGCTTGGGCCTTGTTCAGCGTGGAGTACGCATTGGCTCGAACGCTTATCGAATGGGGCGTACAGCCGGAGGCAATGTTCGGCATTGGGATCGGAGAGTGTGCTGCTGGGCGCATCGCTGGCGTGTTGCCGCTTGAAGCTGCGCTGGCTGCGGTCGCCTGTCGCGCGGCTGCTAATCACAGCAGCCTCGCTGCCTGCGGTAAACCAGAGCGCGCTCAGCTTGAGAATCCCAGGATCCCGTTCATCTCAGCCGCGACCGGGTCCTGGATTACCAACGAGCAGGCAACCGACCTCGATTACTGGCTTAGATATCCTTCGAAACCGGCTCCCCTTGGTCAGGCAGTGATGACACTTCTCGAAGATACCGACGCCCAACCTGTGGATCTAGGACCAGGTTCAACCTTCTACGGATTACTACGCGAGCACGGGTCAAAGTCCAGGCATTACATTCCGGCGATTCCAATATTTCACGAACTCGAGGCTCCGCCGGTAGGGTTGGGATGCCCATGGCCGGAACTGGGGCGTCTGTGGCTGAGCGGTGTTAACGTGAACTGGACCATGGTTCAGGCAGATCGACGCTGCCAGCGCGTGTCTCTTCCAACATATCCCTTCGAAGAACAAAGTTACTGGATCGCGCCTCCATCTGATCTTCCCCATCTACAGGCCAGGTCACCCTTCTCTCCGGTGAGTTCCCGTCCTGCAAGTAGAACGGCATTCCTGGCCCCCGGTAGCGAGACGGAGGTGCAGTTAGCGCAGATATGGGAAGAGATATTAGGGTGCAGCCCGGTCGGGGTGAACGATGATTTTTTTGAGCTCGGAGGCGATTCTCTTGCCGCGTTACAGATCGCGAACCGCATACGACGCATTTTCCCTCTCGATATTCCGCTGCAGAAATTGGCTGAAGCTTGCACAATAGCGCAGCTGGCCAGACTCATCGACGAAGGGTCAGAAGTAAGCCCTCATCCAATGCTCCCTGTGGCAGGCATGGTGGGCACGTCACCGCTCGTCGTGCTGCAGAAGGGTGCCAAAAGCAGACCCTTTTTCTTTGTTCATCCGGCCGGTGGAACCGTTCTTTGCTACGTTCCGTTGGCTCGGCTCTTAGGGTCGGATCAGGCAGTTTTCGGTCTGCAGGCACCGGCGCTCTACGGGGGTGACGAACCCTCGTGTATTGAGGAAAAAGCGAGCCTATATTTGAAATTGATTCGTGAGAGCCAGCCACGAGGCCCTTACCTGATCGGCGGCCATTCATACGGCGGCAATGTTGCATTCGAGATTGCCTGTCAGCTCATCCGTGATGGCGACGATGTGGGATTGCTCGGGCTTCTCGATAGTTATCCACCGGAGGCTTATCAGCATTTACCGTCGCCAGCGCAGTTTCGCGAAACCTTTCCTCGCGTTATCGCTGCATATTTCGGGCTGGAGACAACTCCGGAGATGGATCCCTCCAACGTTTTCGACAGAGTTCGCACTATTTACCCAGACTTGACCGCAGAAATCATCGAACACATTTTTCAAGTCTGGTTAGGACATTTTCGCGCCCTTCAGGACTATCGTCCTGGCTCGGTTTATTCCGGTCAGATTACTTATTTCTGTAGTGAATCTGAGGCGCATGCTGGTATTGTCAATCCGGCAGCATGCGACCTTTCGGGTTCTCGCCGGGCGGAAGCCTGGAGTCGCTTTTCCTTGCTACCCATTGAGATCCATCGGGTCCCCGGCAATCATTTCTCGTTGCTTCGAAGTCCACACGTAGAAGCCCTTGCAGTGCTCCTGCGGCGGGCTATTGACGGATGCCTGTCTCGCTACGACGGGCCGAGACATCTCACTGAGATTTCAACTTGCTGACGCCTAAAACAAACCTTGAAGGAGGTAAACAATGGATACACGGGAACAAATCATCCGAAACGAAATGCAGTCACTTCGCTCCGTTGGCTTTCACCTTTGTGAAACCGGGGTGGCACTCTGCGTTGCTGTCGAAATTGCTTTGGTGTTTATCAGAAGGTATAGCTACGCGCGTCTGGCTGCAATGAACCAGGCAACACTATATGTGCCATGGGGACGTTTCCTTATGGGGACTCTTTTCCTGATCGTGATCGCGAGCGTCTTCACGGGTCTCGTTCTCTTCGTAAGGCAGCGTTACGATTTCTATAGCAATCTGCTGGCCCGTCAGTCCGAGTCGGGAGTACCGGTTCCACCTTCTACGAACCTGGCGACGCTCGGGGGAATAGCGGTGTTTTTCGTGTTTCCGGCAGCAGACATCCTGTTCCGCGCTTTCTTCGGAATATTGGCTGGAGGCCAATAGGGCGAGCCAAACAGAGATTCAAATCTCTCCGTTGCCAGAGCGCACAGCGTGGAGGCGTGAATGATTCCATCTCGCCGATTGGTGCGCGAGCAAAGCATCTGCGGTGAGATGACAGCATTGTTGTCTTCAATAACTTGTCTCCTCTGGGGAAACACCAATGAAGAGTAGTTCGCTGATCGAAGCAATGGATGAGCTTTGGACGCCCAATAAAGAAACCGGCTTTCTTCCGCGGAGTACGCCTGTTACACCTGCGGAGCTTGCCTCTTCGAAATATGCGAGCCTCAATGTCTTGGGTTTAATAGCGCCAAAGCTTGGCCACATCCTTGACGATGAGCTTCAGGCATTTGTGTCAAGCCTGCCTGGTGAACCCGATATCGACTTTTCCCTCGAATCACCAGAGTTGTGCGAAGCAGCAACTCGAGGTTACGTAAACCTCGCGGCACATCTAATTCACCGGCCCGGATTCGCCTCACGTCGAGAGTTGCCGGCAGCGGTTGCTCGCCCGCTATGGTCGCTCTCCAAATACGTCAAACGCCCACCATCACTTACGTACGCGTCGTATGTATTGGCAAATTTTACTGCTCCCATCAGGAAGCGTGCACCGGCTCGGGACCTGGGTATTGCGCAGACTCCTTCTGGCACAGCCGACGAGGAGTGGTTTGTAGCGGTTCACCTGTCCGTGGAATCTGCTGGGGGAGAGGTCGTTAATGCGATCTGCGACATCGATAAGGCGTTTGATGGAGGGTATGACCGCCTGCTGCTCCAGGCCATCAACGCAATAGAATCCTGCATGGTATTTGCTTCACAGGTTATGCCGACAGTTCGTGAAAGATTGGATCCGATTGTATTTCGTGACGACATTCGGCCGTTGCTTTACGGGCACGATCAGATCTGCTTTCAGGGAGTCGAGAACAGTCCGGCCGTCACCTATATTGGTGAGACTGGAGCACAGTCAGGAGTTATTCGAGCAGTAGATGCGGTGCTTGGCGTGTCCCACTCAGAGGCCATGATTGGATCGATGAATCGATTCTTAGCCTGTGCGCCTCCAGTCCACCAGCAATTTTTTAAACGCGCGGCGAAGCTTGGGTTACGCCTGGCAACTGGCACTTGGTCCTCCGACATCCGAGAAGCACGTCGGGCGGCGCTGACGGCTCTTGCGGTATTTCGTCGAACGCACCTCCATGTGGTATCCGAATATCTCGCGCCAGAGGGAAAAAACCTGGTCTCTCTTGGTACCGGAGGAACGAATTTCAAAGCTTGGCTGCAGCGTTTGATCGATGATGCTGAAACTGCCGCGAGTGCGGGTTGATCGAGCATCCACGATTAGGGGTACTGGCCTCGCAAAGGACCGCAAGCGCGTTCACTTCGGGAGGTGAACCTTTCCCGAGAAATTCAAATGGTTGATCCCAACCGTTATTTGGAGGGGTTGCATTGGTCGAGATTCCGGTGGCGACGACATCGGGTAATGCGGCTATTTTTTCCCGGAGCTGCTCGAAGTAATTCACGCGCTCCCCGAGAGTCGTGTAGGTGTTGTCGTGCACGGGAATACCGACGGACATGACGTGGTGAGGATCGTAGCCGAGTGGGATGCGCATCATGCGCACAAAGCCCTGGATGGCCGTACCTGCGGCCGACATCAGCAATAGCGTCAAGGCGATCTGACCCGCAATCAGGACGGAGTGCCACTGCTTTCCGCGCACCGTTCCGGCCACTTTGCGGGTGCTCGACTGCATGACCTGACTGATCTGAGGCCGGGCAAGCTGCAATGCCGGAAACAAACCAAAAACCACGCCGGTGAGCAGAGCAAGACCAACGCTGAAGGATAGAACAGGAATATTGACGTGGAAATCCGCTTCATGGGGAAACGAGTACTCCGGCAAGCGAGCGACGATCCATCCGAGACTTCGATAGGCCAGAAGCACGCCTAATCCGGCGCCGGTGAGGGCCAAAAGCAGGGATTCGGTCAGAAGCTGACGTACGATACGAAAGCCGCTGGCTCCAACTGCCGACCGGACAGCGAACTCATGCTGCCGCGCCGTTCCGCGCGCCAGCAGCAGAATGGATACATTGCCGCAGCCAATCGCGAGAAGCAATCCCACGGCTCCGAACAGCAGACCGAGCGTGCCGCCCAGCTCATGCACATAGCGGTAGCTGATGTTCCGCAATTCAAGTTTGTATTGTTTCGGGAAATGAGTTGGCGTTTCTTTGGCGAACTGCTGGAAGAGCGGCTGCAATTCGGCTGCCGCCGCTGTGCGCGAAACGCCGGGCCTGATCTTGATCATCGCCCCGTATTCCATCGACTCCGATGTGGCGAGCTTGAGCGGCAGATAGACGTCGCCATCCAGCCAGGTAAAGCGCAGCGGCAGCACTCCCAGGATGGTGTAGCTCTTGTGGACAAGCTGAATGGTTTTGCCGACAACGGTTGGGTCGCCGTTAAAGTGCCTTTGCCAGAACTTGTGGCTCAGGACAACGACTTGCTGCGGCTCCTGGCCGTCCGGGGCATCGGAGGGAAGAAAATTGCGGCCAAGCATGGCCGGCAGACCGAGGAATTGAAGGCCATTGCCGGTCAGATAAATTCCCTGCACATCTTCGGGAACATCGCCGCCAGTGACGGTCAGGCTCCATCCGGTAATGCCCATTACGTTTTCGACAGCATGTGCGTGGCCCAACTGTCGCACCTGGGGGCCGGTAAGGCCCCTCCAGCTATCCTCATTTCCTGCTCTATCCAGGAAAAAAACCTGACAAATGCGATCGGCTCCAGGATACGGCCAGGGGTTCATCAGGACGGCGTAAATGATGCTGAAAACCGAAACCGTTGCGCCGATGCCGAGAGCTAGCGAGAGAATTGCCGTCAACGCGAAGCCGGGATGCTTGCGCAACTGGCGGAGCGCGAAGCGAATGTCCTGCAGAAAGGTTTGCATCGACACCTTCTTAAGAAACTCGGCGTGATAATGCAGCAACCATCCAGCCAGATTAGCGCCGTTGTCTAAATAATTGATTGCACAAGAGAAGATCACCAAGTCCGTTTGCGGTGTGCGTGGGCGAGACGTCCATTTCCGCACATGCGTCTCTGGGAATGGACAGCGGATGAGGCCAGTGCCTCGGCTGTGTTGTCAAGCCCCTGCGGAGGTCGTCTTCCGAGTCAGGGATCCGTTGTCCCGGGTGAATACTTGAAACCACAATCTCCGTAACAAAGCCTGGGGTAGCAGATTGTCAGCCGATCCTACCTGAGACCCCGTTTTCACAGTACTGCGTCATGAATCTACCCTGCCCGCGACGCCATTGTTTCCGAATGGCCGAGTCGCGAGGTTTCTTCGCCTACCCTTGATTCATGTTCCAAGGTCCGCAAAGCTGGCGAGATTTCGTGATCCGCTGCAAAGGTTGCAGGCGGAAAAGGGAGGCCACAAGATCGAGGCTGACCTGGGGCTTTTCTCAATGAAATGCACTGCGGTCGTACGACCACAGAGCTTCTGTTCACTGAGTGCAAGACCTATGATCATTTCAAACGAATAGACACTGCTCGCATAATGACTCTGTCAAAGGCATTTCCCGGAGCTGTTCTGGTCTTTGCAACACTGCGGAAGGAGCTGAGTATCGAAGAAAAAAAGCTGTTGTATCGATTAGTGAATCGTGGACGTAAGTACTGGAAGGCGGATCGGCCTTACAATCCGGTGCTCATTCTGACTGGAAGCGAGTTGTTCGCGGAGTCCCGTCCGGAGCATTCATGAAAAGATGCTACCCAGGTACAAGTCGATTGGGCCAAGAAAATGAGGGGAACATCCTGTGGTTCGGAAACGGCCTCGATCAACGACTTCGCCGTCCTGGTTGAGAGTGCAGTAATGGCTCCAAATATCACCAAGGTCGATACCTATCGTCAGCTCGGTCTTGGCATGCCTGCGTGCAACTTCCGCGATGAGGTGCTGCGTCGGCTTCTTCATAGGAAACAGTCTCTCCCTTCGGGGCGGCCTGCTCATCCCATTTCTCGGTACAGATCCGGCCGGTCCCGCGGGGAAGCCCTGTCACTCCAGGGATGGCGTCGCGAAGCCGAGCGGCGCAGTCACCTGACCCGATGAGTACCCCCGCCTCCGCAATGCAAGCACGATGAGAATCACGATGACCGTCTGAGGCAGAAGGATAATCGCCGCGACAAGTCTCGGATCCATGGACTTCGGTGGCACAATATTGAGCATCCCCCAGGCCAGAAGTACACCGAACAACGTCTTGAATGTGGGTGTGACCGTGGCCGCCAGCAGGGTGAGTAACCAAAGCACGGGGATGACCGCATACAGCGGGAGGAACGGGCTGCGCAGCGACGCCAAGATCAGGATCGTCAGCCATGCCAGTGGTTCCTGTTCGCGGGTCAGCGTTAGCCTCGCGACAAAGACTGTAGCAGCCAAGAGAATCAGCGAGTAAATCCAGCCTACGATTTTCATTGCGCCGAACGACGCTCCGGTCACACCAAACAGGCGCAGTTTTAACGCCATCCCGGGGACAGAGAAGTTATGCGCAACGGCCCAGGGGCTGCGAAACGCCGTGAAGGCCTCGCCTCCCAGCAGCCTTGGCAGATGATCGAGAAATGCCTTGTAGGGAGCCCATCCCGTGTCCACCAGTGAGATCGCTATCAGGGCAATGCACAGTCCCACCGTCCAAGCAAGAGCGCGCCACTTGCGCTGTACCAGCAGGTAAACCAGCAGCAGACCTGGGAATAACTTGCTCACCGTCGCGTATGCCAGCAGTGCGCCACCGGCCGCATGACGACGCTGCGCGAGCAGCACCATCGCAATCATGGCAAACGAGGACACGATCGCCTGCAAGTTGCCAACCTGCAAGGTTCCGATCGTTATGTCGGAGGCCAACACGAGCGGGGAGAACAACAACGCGCGTGTGCCTGCCACCGGCCCGAGCATCCGGGCAACGACAAGCAGTCCAATGACCAGCACCGCGCCATTCAACGCAAACCAGACCATACGGAAGCGAAGAAACTCCGGCGTCAGAATCGCCAGCGTGCGCGGAAGCAGAAGGAACGGTGGCGGATACTCGTAGACGTCGATGTCGAACGATCCGATGGGTCGCGGCTTCCGCGGAGCGGTTGGATCCGCGTCCGGGAAGGAATACAGTTCCCAGGCATATACATTGGGCACAGTTGCCACTGATCTAGCAGCCACGTAATAAGCGGACAGGCAGGAGTGTTTGGCCGGGAGTCCAAGCCCGCGCGAAGGGCTAACGGCGCAGCCCACCTCCGCAGGGCTAACGATGAACACGCACAGACGGACCAACTGGAAGAGCGCCGCGAGGGTTGCCAGTCCGGATATGACGTTCAAGGCGCGGGAGTTCCCTCCTTCATCCAGCGGAACAATCGGGCGCCACCAGAAGAACCAGGCGACGAATGCCGCAATGCCGACGGCCACAATAGCAGCAACTAGCTTGGATCCCGTAAAGCCGATTGCCGCAGCGAACGCGAAAATTCCAAAAGCACAGGCGAGCGACAGTGCCATCAGGGCGCGCAGCAATCGAGAAGTAACGGCTCCGGGAGGCTCGGTAGTTTGGGTGGGCATGTGTACCCCCTCTAAAGCGTCCACGTGCGAGTTAGTTTTTGCCTGGGAGCTCTGCTTGCGGAATTCGGCCACTTTACGCTGCTCACGAGTACCTGTCTACCTTCGATTCGCGAGACGAAAAACCGTAGCGACGGCAGGCGGATTCAAATGCCCAAATCTTCGCCTCAGTTTTACTTCGCCTTCTTCTCTTCTCGCGACCATATCAGTACGCCTCGCGTTGAGCGTCCACGATTAGTACCGGCAGGTTGGCTTAGCGGAAGTGATCCCCGGCTCGCCCTCCAACTACCTAGCTCCGCCCGGATTACCGGCAATCCAGAAGTTTCAGGGAGCCGGGTCGAAATGTCGTGTTGCCGACAATTCGGAGTCGAAACGCATAGAATGCTGAGGCAGAATGAGCGAACTTCTTTCGACATTGGATCCACGCAGAACCGCATTCCTCACTCTCGACATCCAGACCGCTCTGGTCGGCTTTTACGCCAAAGAGGACTTTGTAGGTGCGGTGACACCCCTCCTAGCCTGCGCGCGTAACCTGAATGCAACGGTAATTCACGTCAAAGTCGGCTTCCGGCCGAGTTTTCCGGAGGTCAGCGAGAGGAACCGCCTCTTTTCGTCTCTCACCAAAAATCCCGATTACGCCAAAATGCTGAACACCGAGTTGCTTAGTCTGCATCCCGCCGTGGAGGCGCGTCCTGACGAACCAGTCATTGCAAAGTCCCGCATCAGTGCTTTTGAAGGCACTGACCTAAAGATTTTGCTCAGGTCGAAAGACATAGACACGCTCGTTCTGTTCGGGATCATCACCAGCGGCGTTGTGCTCTCGACGGCACTGGAGGCGATGGACCAAGACTACCGCGTTCTGATTGTCCGTGACGCTTGCGCGGACAACGACCCTGAATTGCACGCCTGTCTTCTCGATCGCCTGCTCGCTAAGCGGACGGATGTTGTCACGACGGCCCAAGTCGTTCAGTGGACTCAGGCACAATAACCCTGTGTACTTTGCCGACTCGGCGCAGCACGTGCCAAGCGCGCCTTGCTTGTCGTGACTGCGGGCGGTACTGCCAGTTTTGATCGTTTCCAGCTATGGCCGTGTCACCGGCAATCCGGAAGTATCGACCCAAAACTACTGAGATGGTCCGCCACCTAAGCCCCTGGAGGGTGTAGAGGTGAGTACAGGAGGTGTTCCATGGAGATTCGCACCATCGGTATCGATCTGGGAAAGACGGTCTTTCACCTTGTAGGTCTGAACGCACGGGGTGAAGTCGTGGTTCGCAAGAAGTGCTCGCGGACTCAGCTGCTGCGCTTTACATCGAAGCTTCGCGAGTGCCTGATCGGCATGGAGGCCTGCGGAGGGTCTCATTTTCTCGGCCGCGCTCTGCGGGAACAGGGGCATGATGTGCGCTTGATGCCGGCACAGTATGTGAAGCCGTACGTGAAGACGAACAAGAACGACTACATCGATGCCGAGGCCATTGCCGAAGCTGTAACCCGCCCCACCATGCGCTTTGTGCCGATCAAGAGCGACGATCAGTTGGACCTGCAGTCGCTGCACCGGGTACGCGAACGGTGGGTGGTGCGCCGCACCGCGGTTATCAACCAGATTCGCGGATTGCTGCTCGAGCGTGGTATCACCATGCGCAAGGGACGCAAGCATCTTGAAGCCTCTCTTCCCGGCATCCTGGAAGATCCCGATAACAAGCTGTCAGGCGCGTTGCGTGTACTGCTGCACGAACTGCGCCGAGAGATGCAGTACCTCGATCAGCAGGTCGAGGAATGCGACCAGCTGATCGTGCGCATCGCCAGCGAACTTGAACCATGCCGACGCCTGATCGCGATCCCCGGAATTGGACCGATCACTGCTACTGCCACGATTGCAGCCATCGGCAACGGGGCAGCCTTCAAGAAGGGCCGTGGATTTGCTGCCTGGCTGGGAGTGGTGCCCGGCGAGCACTCCACCGGGGGCAAGCAGCAGCTCACCGGTACCAGCAGACGTGGGAACAAATACCTGCGCAAGCTCTTCCTCCTGGGAGCACATACCGTGCTGCTGCAGAGGACCAAGCAATCTTCGGGCCTGAGTACGTGGTTGGCCAGTCTCAGCGCACGCAAGCGCAAGCAGGTCACGACAGTGGCATTAGCCAACAAGATGGCACGCATGGTCTGGGCGGTTCTCTGCAAAGGAGAGGTTTATCGGCCGCCGCTCGTACCACAAATAGACGCAGCTTGAAATGGACTGCACATGACGCCTGGCACAATCGACATAGGTAGGCGATCACTCGCGTTCCCTGTCACACCACCGTGCGTACGGGTCCGTACACGGCGGTTCGGTAGGATTAAGCGCCGGGTGTGCAGCGTAAGTAAGGAAGTCCCAAGCGATCGAAGTAAGCGGCGGGCATGGCATACGAGAGAGCTTCTGTGCGGCTAAGCCGCCAGGGGCCCCATTGATGCCCTGCCGTACGGGCCGCAAGATCATGACTTAGACCGAGCTGCCGCAATCGAGCGTATCGTGTCTTCCCTGTCCGCCATTGTTTAGAGGCAGCAGAGCGTATACGACGCCGGATCCACTTATTGAAACGGTCCAGCACGGTCGGGGTTTGGCAGAAGCCGAAGTAGCCTTGCCAACCCTGAAGGTAGCGGCCTAGCTCGCGAACCATGGTCTCGATGCTGATACCACGAGTTCGACGAGTAAGGATTCGGACTCGAGCCTCGACCCGGGACTTTGCTTTGGGCGCGATTCTGCGCTTCGGCTGCCTCCCGTTTGTAGAGCTGAACCCGAGGAACTTCCGCTCCCACGGTCGTGCCACAGCACTTTTCTCCCGGTTCACCTTCAGCTTGAGCTTACCTTCAAGGAGTCTTGTGAGCCCTCCCATCAGGCGTTGGCCTGCTCGACGGCTGCGGACATAGATGTTGCAATCGTCCGCATACCGAGTGAACCGATGCCCTCTTCGCTCCAACTCACGGTCGAGTTGATCGAGAACAAGATTCGATAGTAGCGGCGAAAGAGGACCACCTTGCGGCGTCCCTTCATCCGTCGGTCCTACGAGTCCGTTCTCCAACACACCCGCCTTGAGCCAGCTCCGAATCAGTCGCAGGAGGCGCTTATCATGCACGCGCTTTGCGATCTGCCCCATCAGTCGGTCGTGGTTAACTCGGTCGAAGAACTTTTCCAGATCGAGGTCGACCACCCAGCGGTACCCCGCAGCAATGTGTTGCTGGGCACGCGCCACTGCTTGATGTGCCGAGCGTCCGGGACGGAACCCATAGCTCGATTCAGAGAAGGTGTTATCCCAACTGTTTTGCAGAACCTGCATCACTGCCTGCTGGATCATTCGATCCAACACCGTAGGAACGCCAAGTTTTCGCACCCCTCCGTCCGGCTTCGGGATTTCCACCCGACGTATCGGTTGCGGTTGATAGGTCCCACTCAACAGTTGTTCCCGGATTTCTAACCAGTGCTGCTTCAGGTAGCCCGTAAGGTCATCAACCGTCATTCCATCGATGCCCGGGCTGCCTCCGTTTCTCTTCACACGTTTGAGTGCCTCCCAGAGGTTTTCTCGCTGGCAGATTCTCTCCATCCACTGCTCATCTGATGCCAGGCTTTCTGCACTGCACTCCGTCACCGATGCTTCGGTCCCTTCAGAGGACTGACTTCGAGCTTCACTCGTCGTCGCTCCCTCGAAGGCCAGCTGTAGCTGGTTATTCTGCCGCTTTGCACCTTTGAGTCGTGCCACGTACTTGCCTCTCCTATCGTTCAGGCCTTCGTCCCATGTACCGGACTACTATGCCCTGTGCTGACTTCTGCTGCACGTTCAAGAAGAATCGCTTCTTCTCCAGTCGTGTTCCCACGACATGCAGCAGACCTCCCGTGGTAAGTTCGACCGCCTTCAGCGCACCACCGCCGGATTTACCGACACTCGCCTTGAGGGATATGGGCTTTGCTGCTCATTGCCAACTCGCCCGCGAGTGCAGGCCTCCTATCCGATTCTTGTCCATCGGCACACGCCTTTGCTCCACGCTTCCTT
>Ga0206998_1016_pt2 | contig 45913 bp, 37 predicted proteins | sample Alteio_BWMinCont_FD_153309 | JGI IMG/M metagenome (GOLD analysis project Ga0206998, IMG submission 153309) | Enriched cells from forest soil in Barre Woods Harvard Forest LTER site, Petersham, Massachusetts, United States -... | ecosystem: Environmental > Terrestrial > Soil > Temperate forest >... | reverse complement strand
CAGCGTGTTCAGTGTCTCCACTACTCCGCCGTACACGTTGACGATGCGCGACGTGTAGATGAACTTCGTCTTGCGAAGACTCGCGTGCCCAAGCACGTTGCCCATCAGATGTTTCCCCGGCCGCAACTCCTGAAAGCCGGGGGACAGAACGCTATCAACGACCGCCCAATTTTCAATTGCCACCAGTGGCTTCCGCATTTCTCCTATGCCCCCGTTTTTCGGCATCTGCAGGATGCCTTTCACTCGGTCATCCATCACTTTCTCTCCCTCGTGCATTTATTTGACATGCAACCGCGATGCCAAAGCGATCTATTGAAAACACGTGGCTTATACTGTGAAAATGGGCGAGCGCTGGTAGTTTTTACCGTGCTTCTATCAGAAATAACGGTCAGACCTGACGGGAAATCCATTTGCCTAAGCAATAAGTCACCCGATACAAAATCACATATGCCCAAACGTAAGCCGGCGACCACCAGCGGCGCTCCATCGAAAGTCGAACCATCCGCCGACAAGAGCGCGTTTCTTCACGGCCGCCCTATCAGCCTGAGGGTGCTCGGTGACTATCTGGATCTGTCGCCAGCCACCATCTCGCTCGTCCTGAATAATGCGCCTGGGGTACGTTCGATTCCGCAGGAAACCCGGGAGCGTGTTCTGGCGGCCGCCCTGAAATTCGATTACCGCCCCAGCTTTTATGCACGGTCACTACGCCGCAAGCAGAGCTTCTCCGTCGGCGTGCTCGTGCCGGAGCTGAGCGACGGCTACTCGGTACTGGTCATGGACGGCATCGAAGAGGTGCTGATGGAAGAGGGTTACTTCTACCTCGCAGCCAGCCACCGCCGGAAAGCCGATCTGATCGAGGAATACCCAAGGCTGCTGATGGATCGCTCCGTCGAGGGCTTCATCGCCATCGACACAGCGCTGCAGCACAGCCTGCCGATTCCTGTGGTGGCTGTGGCCGGACATCGCCAGGTGGAGGGTGTCACCAACATCGCGCTCGACCATCGTCGCGCGGCCGAGCTTGCGATGCGACATCTCTATCAGCTCGGGCATCGGCACATCGCGTTCATGCGCGGCCAGACCTTCAGTTCCGACTCGGACGATCGCTGGAAGTGCTTTATGGCGGTCGCTCGCGAGCTGGGCATCGAAGTTCCTCCGGAGCTCGTGATCAGGCTGGAGCAAAACATCTCCTCGCCTGAACTGGGCTATCCGGTCGCGCGACACTTGCTCACACAGAAGCGACCCTTCACGGCGCTCGTCTCCTTCAACGACATCGCTGCGATCGGAGCGATCCGTGCCTTTCGCGACCAGAATCTGCGCGTCCCCGAGGACGTGTCTGTCGTCGGATTCGACGACATCCAGGGAGCGGCTTACCACAACCCCAGTCTCACGACGATTCGCCAGCCCCTGCGAAGCATGGGGACGACGGCGGCGCGCCTCCTGTTGCAGCGGCTTCGCAATCCCAAGGACGACCCTGGCCACATAGCGATCGTTCCGGAGCTGATTATCCGCGAATCGACGATGCCGCCAAATCCGAAGCGCGTGCCCCGTCACGGCTGAGGCTAGCTCCATGCCTTCACGCATAGCCGCAATTCGCCTTGAGTCGTTGCCATCTGCCCCTTTCTACGCAGGCTTTGTGATCGCGGGCATGGCGACCGTTCTGCTGGGTCCAATTCTGCCGATGCTCAGCGCGCACTGGTCGTTGACCGACTTTCAGGCGGGATCGCTCTTCGCGACCCAATTCACCGGTTCGACGCTGGGCGCTATTCTCGCCTCGCACTTTCGGCGTGGCTGCCTTCTCTTCGGATACGCCTCCGTTGCAGCAGGCCTTGCAGCCCTCGCCCTTGGCAATTACGCAGTGATCATGCTGGCATTCGCATTGGTGGGCGTGGGTCTGGGGTCGGCAACAACTGCGACCAATCTCACCTTTGGCACGGAGCGGCCTGAGCAGAGAGGCGCAATGTTGACCCGCGTGAATCTCTTCTGGGGAATTGGAGCTGTCTCCTGCCCGCCCTTTGTTTCCGCCGCGGTCGGCCCGGGAACTCTGCGGCTGGTGCTCCTCGGACTCTCGTTCAGCGCGCTGGCGGTCTTTGGCGCTCTCACGCTGTTCCTTCGTCGCCGGAACGCAGCCGAGCCGGACCGGAAGAGCATACCGAATTCGGCTGGGAGGCTGAGCCCGCCCGTCTTCATTCTGTTCAGCCTGCTTTTGTTCCTCTATGTCGGCGCCGAGACTTGTATCTCCGGTTGGATCGCAACATATATTCATCGCTTTGACTTTCTCAGTCCCGAGAGGTCGAGCCTTTACGTCTCCGCCTTCTGGATTTCTATCGTCCTTGGCCGCGCGGTGACTCCTACACTGTCAAGGCGCGTCTCGGAATTCGCCATATTGATGGCGGGATTGCTCGCGGCGCTCGTTGGCGTGTCCATCTTGCTATTCCCCCAGGGCGCGTCAGTCAGTCTTGCGGCTGTTGCTCTTGCCGGACTTGGTTGTGCGCCAATCTTTCCGCTGACGGTGGCGCGGCTGCTTGCCCGCATCGGTTACTCCCGGCACGTGGGCTGGATCTTTGCCATCTGCGGGTCGGGCGGGGCTGTGCTGCCATGGGTGACGGGCCTCTATTCTGCACACCTGGGCTCGTTGCGCGGCGCCTTCGTCGTTCCTCTCGCAGCGATGGCAGGAGTCCTCCTCCTCGCCTTGACTGATCGCGTTCTCCCCATTGGGCACACCGAGCCGCGTGTGGTTTTACCCTGAAGTAAACAGTTTTACTGCTCTTCAGATCGGATGCTAGGATGTGACTTCCGTTGAAAGGAGCAGCATCACTTGATCGACCGCCGACAGTTCCTCGCCAACTCGCTTGCCTTGGCGGGCAGCGCAGCCTTCTCCAGATATGCCCGTGCCCTTCCTTCTTCACTCGAGTCGGGAAGCGCTGTTTCGCCGCCGGCCATCGACGTGAGCGGAGCCCGCTTTCCGGCCAACTTTATGTGGGGATCGGCGACCGCTTCCTATCAGGTAGAGGGTGCGTGGCAGGAAGACGGCAAGGGGCCGTCCATCTGGGACACCTTCGCTCACACCGTCGGCAAAGTAAAGGGCAGCGATACGGGAGACGTCGCCTGCGACTCCTACCATCGCTACAAAGAAGACATCGCGATCATGAAGCAGCTCAACCTCAAGAGCGCGCGCTTCTCGATCGGGTGGCCGCGTATTCAGCCCACCGGCACCGGAACGGTAAATCAGAAAGGGCTCGACTTTTACAGCCGCTACGTCGACGCGCTGCTCGAGGCCGGCATCCGGCCGATGTGTACCGTCTTCCACTGGGATCTTCCACAGACTCTCGAAGACCAGGGCGGGTGGACGAATCGCGACACCTACAAGCATTTCGCAGACTACGCAGGGATCGTGTCGAAAGCGTTGGGAGACCGCGTCAACACCTGGGCCATTTTCAACGAGCCCTGGGTCTTCACCTACCTCGGATACGGGAGCGGCATACACGCGCCAGGAAAGAAAGATCCCAAGCTCTTTCTGAAGGCTGCGCACACCGTGAACCTCGCGCAGGGCGAGGCCTTTCGCGCGATGAAGGCGACAGCGCCGAAATCCAAACTCGGCAGCGCCTTCAGCATGTCTCCGGGGACGCCCGCGAGTGACAGCGAAGCCGATCGCGCCGCAGCCGAGCGATATCACGCAATTAACAACGTCTTTTTCCTCTACACGGCGATTCATGGCGAGTATCCCAAGGCTTTTGTCGGAGACCCGCCCTACGAGGTCATGGGAGTGAAGCAGGGCGACAACAAGATCATGCAGGCGCCGCTCGACTGGATCGGCATCAACTATTACAACCGGCATATCATCTCCGCTGCGCCGTGGGTTCCCTATACCCAGTACAACGACGTCATGCCGGCGGAAGGCCCGATCACTTACAACGGTTGGGAAGTGTGGCCGTGGGGCCTTTACGACATCGTTACGCGCATTTCGAAGGAGTACAACCGCCCCATCATCGAAATCACCGAGAACGGCTGCGCCTACTCCGACGGTCCGCTGCCCGAAAATCCCTCGAAGGCTCCTGATCCGCGGCGGATAGAGTTCTACAAGGGACATCTGGCGGAGCTCGCCCGTGCAATCAAGGACGGCGCGGACGTTCGCGGCTATCATGCATGGAGCCTGCTTGATAACTACGAATGGGCCGAGGGATACAGCCAACGATTCGGTCTGGTGTACGTTGACTTCCGCGACCAGAAACGCACCATCAAGGACTCCGGCTACTGGTACGGCCGGGTGGCCGCGGCTAATAACCTGAACGTTTGAAGATTCATTCCGAAGATAGCTTTGCTTGAACGCGGCGGCCTGTTCGTTTGCGACAGGGCCGCCTTCTTTTTTCGGCGTTCTCGCCGGGAACTGGGTAGCGCGGCCGCTGCGTACCGCTTCTCAGGCGATTTATACTTGCGAAACATTCAAAAAGGATTCCCAACGGATGAAAGTTGTCTCGCGTCTCCGCGCTTCACTTCTATTATTGACTCTCTCCCTTCTCGCCGCTGCGCCGCTGGCGATCGCACAGACCGCGGCTGATCACGCAGACACAATCCTGCATCCGGCGGACCTGGCGAAGATTCTGCCCGGCTCCGTTTTCTTCCGGGGACAGTCAGCCACGACGCAGGGCCGCAACTCGGGCGGTGTCCACTATGCGGATGGATTCTTCACCTTCGCGACGCTGGTCGACAATTCTGGCTACTCGACCGGAATCCAGGAGAAGTATCAGGCGTACTTCATCACGGAGGTCCCGATCACCATCGGCGGACATGCTTTGGCTCCCGGAGCCTACGGAACAGGAATCATCAAGAACGCCAGCGGGGCGCAATTCGTGGTGCTCGATATCGGAGCACACGATCTCTTTACGACCGATGCAGTCAGCGATGCCAAGTTTCGCCGGCCTACTCCGCTGCAGGTAACTGAAGGAGAGGCTCCAGGAAAATATCGCCTGTACTTCGGCCGCAACTACGTCGAGTTTGAGCGCGCGAAGTAGGAACCTAGCAGGGGTGGGCGGGGAGCACAATGCCGCGGCATTCGCCGAACCCGATGCGTGGGTGGCCTTCGCGCTGGCAGTATCCGCGCAGAATAACCTCATCGCCGTCTTCGAGGAACTTACGCGACTCTCCGTTTGCAAGCTGCAACGGCTTAGCCCCGCGGCGCGTGATCTCGAGCAGGCAGCCCAGCGAATCGGGTGCCGCTCCGGATACCGTTCCGCTGGCCAGCAGATCACCGGATTGCAGATTGCAGCCATTGCTGGCGTGATGCGTAAGCATTTGTGCCAGTGTCCAGTACAAATCGCGGAGATTGCCCTGACTCAACTTCACCGGAGGCGCATTCTCGGCCCGCATCCTTGCGGTCCTCAGCCAGACTTCGACCTTCAGGTCGATCCCTCCGCGGGCTCGATCTCCAGTCGCGGTGAGATAGGGTAAAGGCTCGGGATCGCCCTCTGTGCGCGCGAACGCCGGTACGCGAAACGGCTCTAAGGCGTCCATCGTGACCACCCAGGGCGAGACGGACGTGGCGAAGTTCTTAGCCAGAAACGGCCCCAGCGGCTGGTACTCCCATGCCTGAATGTCTCGCGCCGACCAGTCATTCAGCAGGCACAATCCGAAGATATGCGATTCCGCCTCGGCGATCGGAATAGCCTCGCCCCTTGCGTTGCCCTTCCCCACAAAAAAACCGACCTCCAGCTCGTAGTCGAGCGAGCGGGTGGGACCGAACGAGGGAACTTCAGCATCCGCAGTTTTCGTCTGTCCGCACGGGCGCCAGATATCCGCCCCACTGACGACAATCGACGAGGCGCGGCCGTGATAGCCGATCGGGACATGCTTGTAATTGGGTAAGAGCGGATTGTCCGGACGAAACAGCCTGCCCACATTGGTCGCGTGATAGACAGAGGCATAGAAGTCGGTGTAATCGCCGATCTGCGCCGGCAGCAGCTTCTCTGTGCCTGCCTGCGGAGCAAGTGCGGGCTCAACGCGAACACGCGCACCGCGATCCGAAAGCAAGTCCATCAGGTGCGTGCGAAGTTTGGACACAGACTTTCGGCCAAGAGCCATCAACGCATTGAGTGAATCTGTTTCGCAGCATCGGCAAATTTCCATACCGATTTGGGCGAGTAATCCGGATGCAACGCTAGCGTGGAGATCCAGAATCTGATCGCCTATGGCGACGCCCAGGCGCGCCAGCCCCCCGGAACGACGAAAGACTCCGAAAGGAAGATTCTCGAGCGGAAAATCCGTCTGCGGATCGTTCGCGCTTTCAACCCAGCTCCGCGTCACAGCCATCCCAGAGCTTTCAACTCCTCGATTGGTTCTACAAACGAGCAGGATCCGAAGGAAATGCCGAAATCCCGCCGCATCATACCGATCTGACTGGTTGTCACTGCATTCCCTTGCCAGCGGACACCGTCTTCGCTCACGCGAAAGACCATCGCGGATTCCTGCTCAAGGGTCGCGACGATCGCATCTTCCTCTTTGCCCAGCCAGGCGAGGGCCGCAGCAAGAAATACATTCATAAATCCGTACATCATTAGCGGCGGACCATCAGAGTCATCGTCCAGGTCGTATTCGCCACGCACCGCATGATGCAGCCCAGCGGTCGCCTTGAAGGGGATTTGAGAATCAGCGCATGCAATGAGAAACCGCGCGACCGTTACCGGATCGGGAATCGCATCCGGAGTCAAGCCACCCATTCGAATCTTTGCCAGGGCTCCAAATTGGGCGAGCACCGGCAACATCTCGCTTGCCCTCTCGGGAGGAAACTCGACGTATGCGATCAGCCCATCGGGCAGGCCTGTCAGCAGCCGCTTCGCGCTCCCGGGATCCGCAGCCTTCAACTCGATCGCATCGATGAGCACCGCGCCCTGTGTAAAGGAATCGATCCGCGCCGCGTTTTCGATCGGATCATCCGAGCCAATTACGCTCAACAGCCATGCACGCTCACGCTCGTCACAACACACTTCATTGAAGACATCCGTAAATTCGGACAGCCGCCCAACCGGCACAATCAACCTGCCCAGAGCCCAGCTTTCCTGCCCCGACGCATACTCGGAGTAGTTGCTGACCACCGCTTTCATGTCGAGAGCGGCGGGCGGAAACAAGCCCGCATAGTCGATCATTCCGGCCATCAGTGCGCGAATAGCACTCATTCTTGCGATCCCTGTTCACGATCCATGGAAATGCTTCTCCAGGCCCTGCCAGCATTCGTAGTACTCAGCCTGCAGAATCCTGGTCTCCAGCGCAAACTTCGTAGGCCGCACCACCAGCTGCGTTTCAAACATGAAGGCCAGCGTGTTGCCCAGATACTGCGGTTTCAACTCGGCCGCGCTGGCCCGCTCCCAGGTTTCCGCATCGGGCCCATGACCAGCCATGCAGTTGTGCAGGCTCGCACCGCCAGGAACAAACCCTTCGGCTTTCGCATCGTACTGGCCGAAAATAAGCCCCATAAATTCATTCATCATGTTGCGGTGAAACCACGGCGGACGAAAGGTGTGCTCGGCTACCATCCACCGCGGTGGAAAGATGGCAAAGTCTACATTGGCCGTTCCCGGATTTACGGTGGGAGCTGTCAAAACTGTATAAATCGAGGGGTCAGGATGATCGAAACTGACCGTGTTGATGCAGTTGAAGTTCTTCAGGTCGTATTTGTAGGGCGCATAGTTTCCGTGCCACGCAACGACATCAAGCGGTGAGTGATCGACCTCTGCCATCCAGAACCGGCCGAGAAACTTGCTGACAATCTGGAAAGTGCCCTCGCGATCTTCGAAAGCGGCCACCGGCGTAAGAAAGTCACGCGAATTGGCCAGGCCGTTCGCTCCAATCGGGCCAAGTTCGGGCAGGCGGAACGTCAATCCATAGTTTTCGCAGATGTACCCGCGTGCCGCTTGGCTCTCGAGGACCACGCGAAACTTTACGCCTCGCGGAACGACGCAGATCTCGCCCGGCGCGACTCCGATAATTCCCAGCTCGGTGTGAAACCTCAGAGCGCCTTCCTGCGGAACGATCAGCATCTCGCCGTCGGCGTTGTAAAAGAAGCGGTCTTCCATCGACGCATTGGCCCCATACACATGAATGGCCACGCCAGTCTGGAAAGCCGGATCGCCATTGCCGCCCATGGTGACGATGCCGTCGACAAAGTCCGTCTTCTCCGTCGGCATCGGAATCGGGTTCCAGCGCAACTGATTCGGAGGAGTGGGAACTTCAGTGAACGGTCCGCTGCGAATCAGTTTTTCTGTTCCGTCGCTCGCTTCAAAAGGCTTGTGGGTGACCGAAGGGCGAATCCGGTAGGTCCAGGTACGGCGGTTTGTTGCTCGCGGCGCAGTAAAGGGCGTTCCGCTGAACTGCTCTGTATAGAGCCCGAGAGGCGCCTTTTGCGGCGCATTCTGGGCGTGCGGTAGTGCGCCCGCAGCGGCTTCTGTGGCAAATTCATTCGCAAATCCAGACTGGTAACGCAGCTCCTTGCCGGACATCGACACTCTTCACTCCTTCGCGGGCCTGTGCGAGCAGGACCCTCTAACTTATCTGTGAAGATTGGCCTTTGGCAAACGGGTCACGACGATTTCGAGACTCTAAACAGAGAGGGCAGAACTTCGCCCGCTTTCCCGAGAACAACGTCGGTGAACATTCCCGCATTTGATGGCCGCTCGGGGCCCACGTACACCGTCCGTGCTCCGCTCCTTCGCGCCTGCTGTACGAAACTCGCCGCGGGATGCACGGTGCCCGACGAGCCGACGACCACCAGCATGGTGCAGCGGTCGAGTTCTTCGAAGATGCGGTCCATCTCCAGCGGAATCTCCCCGAACCAGACGATGTGCGGCCGAATCCGCGCACCGCAGGCGCAGCGCGGGATATCCGCCTCGATTTCGTAAATGCCTTCATCGCGGAAGTCGGCGCGGCCGCAATCGCTCTCGCAGCGCGACCGAAAGAGTTCGCCATGCATGTGAATCAGGCGCGTCGATCCGCCGCGTTCGTGCAGCGGATCGACATTTTGCGTGCACAAAAAGAATCTCTCTCCAAGTTGGCGCTCCAGCTCCGCGAGGGCAATGTGCGCCGGATTAGGCTGGCACTGCAGCGCATCGCGTCGCCGCATCGCGTAGAAGCGCCACACGCGTTCGGCATCTTCTTCCCACGCCTCGGGCGTGGCTACCTCTTCGACGCGGTAGCCGTTCCACAATCCGCCGTTGTCGCGAAAGGTGGGCAGGCCGCTCTCCGCGCTTACGCCGGCACCGGTCAGAACAAAGACTCGGTCGGTTGAGCCGATCTCAATCTTCGGGTACATGTCCTATCTATATCGAAATAACATCATGAAGCCAAAGTCCATGTGGCTCTGCTGATGGCAGTGAAAAAGCGTCGGTCCGGGATTGGCGGCGGTGAAATCGATTTCCGCCGTGCTGTTTGCCTTCACCACCACAACATCTTTACGCAGGCCCGACATTGGCTTGCCTTCAAGGCTCGTCACTTCGAACGTATGCCGGTGCATATGAATCGGATGATCGTCGGTGCTCTTGTTCTGCATCACGAGCCGGTAGCGCTTGCCCTCGTCGAGCGTGATCGTGTCTGTTTTTGGATAGGATTTGCCGTTGATCATCCAATAATCAAAGTCTCCGTGCCCGCGAAATTTCGAGGTGAAAACCAGAGGGATGCCCACATCGGGTCCACTCGTCGTCGCCTCTTGTTTTGCGAATGGCCGGTACTCCCAGATCGTCTCTGGAGGATCGATCCACTTTGGCTCGCCTTGCTGGTCCGCATATTCCACGACGACACCCATGCCCGCCCTGCGGATCTCCGCACGCGTTTCGCCCAGCACCCACATGCCCGGCTGGTTCATGTCGACGAGCACGTCGATGCGCTCCGCCGGAGCCAGCCGTACAGCCTTCACGCGACGCTGCACCGGAACAGGGTTTCCATCCATCGCTACAACCGTCATATCGTGGCCGGCGAGCGCAAGCCAGTGTGTCATCGTGGCGCTCGCGTTCAGCACGCGAAACAGCGTCCGCTGCCCTTCACGCACGCGAATCGGGTCACCATGTCCCAGCATCCGATCGCCAATCGTCGCGTATTCGTACACCGCATCCATCGAGGCGTCGGCCGATCCACCCATGTGCGCGTTCCAGTCATGCAGCGTGAGAAAAATCTCCTGATCGAATGCCCCCGGCTCGTTCTGCGGCTCGATGTAGAAGCATCCGAATTGCCCCGTATAGGTTCCGCGCTTAAAGTCATGCCCCGCATAGGTATGTGTGTGATACCAGCGCAGGCCCGCCGGTCTCGGCGTAAAGCTATACCGCAACTGCGCGCCCGGCGCTATCATCGGCGACCCTTCCTCCATCGCTCCATCCTGGAGAGACGGAATCCACAGTCCGTGCCAGTGCACAATCTCCGGAATGTCGTTCTTGTTTGTGACGTCAATCGTGACCGGCTTGCCCTCGGGCCAGCGAATCAGCGGCCCCGGCACCTGGCCGTTGTAGGCCACCGTATGAATCACCTTACCGGGAGCGATTTCAAGCTTGAGCGGTGCAATCTCCAGCCGGAAATCCGCATCTGGCTTCGCCTGGGCCAACACTCTTGCGGCCGAACTTATAGACAGGCCAGCGATCCCCGCCCGCGCGAGAAACTCACGTCTGCTGACGCGCGAGTTCACCGTCATTGTGTGCTCTCTGAGCTGCCAGCGCGGTGATGCGTCCAGTCGAAGCGGCGCCCCACAATTCCCTTCACGATCAGATGATCAGTAGCCGCGGTTACTCCCACACCTACCCCGAAGTTGATCTCCCAGTTTGGAGAAACATTCAGATCGATCGCCGGAAAAAACTGCTGTTGCTGGTTGTGAAAGGTGTAGAGATCACGCAGGCTTCCATAGTCGGCATAGTATTCGAGTCCGCCCGATATGTATTTGTTGAAGTCATAACTGAACTTCGCGCTGGGAGCAAAACCAACCCCCTGCGAAACGTTCTGCCCATGAAACGATCGTTCGAAAGCGGGGTTGACGGCGAAATACCACCTTCCGATCTGCTTATCAACGATGGGCCGAATCTCCCAAGTCCATGTGTCGGTCGAAAAGTCGCGCCGCTGATAGCCGATCTCCGTCGACAAGCTTACGCCTACAGGCCAGTGCCAGCTATCCGGCGCCCGCACCCGCGGCCGAATGTGATCACCCACCCACTGCCATCCCTGCCCGCTACGCGCGCTGGTGAAGACGTAGAAGCCCACCTCCGACCAATTGTTAATGCCCTGGGTGATCTCAAGCGTCTCATGCTCAGCATGGTTCGTGGGGTAAAGCTCATCGGCTGCATAGACCGATCCGGGTAACGGCTTGGTGCCGTCGACAGTGAAGTTGCTGTGCAGCTCAAGCATCGTGGTCTTTGGTGCGACCGTGTCTGAACCGTAAACCTGAATCTCGTAATTGTTCTGGGCGGCCGCCGGCTTGACGGCAAAGACGAACAACAGCAGCGCGACTGGCCAAAACAGGCCAATCTTCCTTCCTCTAATCCGGCGCAAAACGAACAACACCTCCACGGCGCAAGAGCTAGACAGATATAAAGATGAAGGGACCCGGAGTTAAGACGAAAATAACAAGCCCAGATGACGACAATTTCATCTTTCTCAAGGCGCTGCGGCTGTTGAACTATGCTGAAACTATGCTAACCGCTGACGACCGACAGCTCGTGCAGATTGTCGATGCAGCGGCGGCCGACGCCGCGCGGCGATCGGGCGACTGGCTCAAGTGCCGTCCCGGATGTACGCAGTGCTGTATCGGAGTTTTCGCGATCACGCAGCTCGATGCTGTTCGCCTGCGGGCGGGACTTGCTGAACTCGAGCGCGGTGATGCGGCGCGGGCGGCTGCTGTCCGCGAGCGTGCGCGGCAATCGATCAACCGCCTTCGTATGGATTTTCCGGGCAACGCCGAAACGGGCGAGCTCGATGAGGAGCATCCTGCATTCGCTGACTTTGCGAACGACGAACCCTGTCCGGTGCTCGACCCGGCAACCGGAACCTGCGACCTCTACGCGGCACGGCCCATGACCTGCCGAATCTTCGGTCCGCCCATCCGCTCCCAGGACGGGATCGGCGTGTGCGAACTCTGCTTCGACGGCGCCAGCGAAACAGAGATTCTCGCCGCCGAGTTATGCACAAATTGGACAGATATCGAGGACTCGCTCAACACCCAGGCTGAAAAGCAGGCTGGACGGAGCGGTGGCACAATCGTCGCCTTCGCTTTGCTCACCGAGCCGCCTGGGCACCTGTCCATCCGTCCCCGGGAAGTAACCGTTAACATCGCGGCCCCGTCTTCCGGTCACACTTAGCGCATAAGGTGCAGTGATAATCACCTGAGAAACAGGAAATTCAGGGCATGTGCCGGGTAAGAACGAAAAATCCGCCGCATTGGATTTCATCGCAAACAAAAGTTTTCTTGCCGAAAAATCCCTGCAAAATGCTGTAACCTTATCGCGCTGCCGCACTCACATGCGGTAGACGGGTCTCCCGCCGGCACAGTGCCAGGTCTGGACCCGACATGGAGGAATGACAAATGAAGCATTCGATGAAGACCCTGATGGTTGCTGCGGCAGTTTCTGGTTTGCTGAGCGGAGCTGCAACACTGCAGGCTGCGACACCGCAAACCACGAACCCCGTGCTCAAGGCGGGCAAAGCGTCGTTCAGCAGCGCCTCGCTCAATCAGGACACCAGCAAGCACTCTTGTAAGGGCAAGAACGATTGCAAGGGCCAGGGCGGCTGCAAGAGCAGTGACAATGGCTGCAAAGGCAAGAACAGCTGCAAGGGCAAGGGCGGTTGCGCAACCGACGGCTCCAAGCATCCTTCCTAGTTCTAAAACGCACTTAGTTTCGCTTCGGGGCCGGCACTACCGTGCTGGCCCTGTAACTTCTGTATCTGGAGTTTCCCCTCGTGCCAGCAAATCGCTTCAATGGCCTTACCGAGTATGGAGTCGGCATTGGCTTGCGGATTCCGCACTACCGCCACATCCTGTCAAAGAAGCCGATCGTCGACTGGTTTGAGATCATCTCGGAAAACTACATGATCGATGGCGGCCGTCCGCTGGAAGTTCTGGACAAAATCCTCGATCAATACAAGGTGGTGCAGCACGGAGTCTCGATGTATTTCGGATCGGCGAGCGACCCCGATCCTGAACATCTGCGGCGATTGAAGCAGCTTGTAAAGCGCACGAACACGCCCTGGCTGAGCGATCATCTTTGCTGGGGATCGGTTGACGGGCGTTATACGCACGACCTTCTCCCCATGCCCTACACATGGGAGGCAGTGAAGGTCACAGCGGATCGCATTCGCCACGTGCAGGATTTTCTCGAGATTCCCGTTGTCGTTGAAAACGTCTCCAGTTATGCCGAATATCACGTCTCGGAAATGACGGAGTGGGAATTTCTCAACGAAGTCGTCGAACACGCCGATTGCGGCATCCTGCTCGACGTGAACAATATCTACGTTTCGTCGCAGAATCACGGCTTTGATCCGGTCACCTATGTGAATGCGGTTCCGGCAGAGCGAATTGCGCAGATTCACATCGCCGGGCACTCGAAATTTGAGAAATATATTCTCGACACGCACGATCATCCTGTTCTGGAACCGGTATGGCAGCTCTACGCACGAACGATTGAGCGGGCTGGCCCGACAGCGACCCTGCTCGAATGGGATGACAACATTCCGACCTTCGAGGAAGTCCACGCAGAAGCATTGAAGGCCAATCGCTTCCTCGACGCGGCAGCGGCAGAGCAGCCCGTCGCCGATCTCACCCTTCAGGAGACCGTACGATGAGCGAGCTTCTCGAGCTTCAGCGCCGCGTGGCGGCGGCCATCATGCACCCCCTCACAAGGAGTGAGACGATGCCGCACCGTCGTCGCGACGGCGTCTCGAATGAAAGCGAGGCCGCGGCATTCATCAAGCCGAACGATCGGCTGACGAGCTTTGAGCGATTGGAAATCTACAACCGCCAGTACTGGTTCCGGCTGTACACCTCCTTTGAAGAGGACTTTCCCGGACTTGAAGCGATCATCGGCCGCGCAAAGTTCGAAAAACTGATGCGCGAGTATCTGACGGGATGCCCATCGCAATCCTTCTCGCTGCGCAACCTTGGCTCACAACTCGAAGGCTGGCTGCTGGAACATCCCGAGTATCTCGAACCGCGGCGCCAACTCGCCCTGGATATGGTCTGCCTCGAATGGGCGCACATCGAAGTGTTCGATGCCGGTGAAGAACCACTGCTTGATGCCGACGACCTCGCCTCAGTCGACGAGAACTCGATCCTGCGCATGCAACCCTATCTGCGGCTGCTTGAGCTGCACTATCCCGTCGAGGACCTGCTCATTGAGTTGCGCAGCGAGAGCGGCAGCAGCGACTCATCCAGCAATAACGCAAGCGTCGCGCGAAAGACCCGGCGTGTTCGACGCGTAGCTGCGCTGGAACCTGAGGAAATATTCCTCGCCGTCCACCGCCATCAGAACTCGGTTTACTACAAGCGCCTGGATCGCGAAGATTATCGCCTTCTCCAGTCGCTGCTCTCTGGCGTTGCGATTGGCCACGCCATCGACTTTGCCTTCGAAAAGAGCGCCATCGCTGAGGACGAGCGCGGCCATTGGCTGCAGCAGGTCTTCGCATCCTGGTCATCGCTTGGCTGGTTCACACGATAAGAGAGGCATAGCCTAATGAGTACGTCTTCCACATCCGTAGCTGCGCCAAATATGCCGGGGCTCATCCGCGTGTATCACCACTTCTGCGCGACAACACGGCTGCTGCGCTCGCCGTTTCTGCTCTTTGTCCGGCTCTATTGGGGATGGCAGTTCATGCAGACCGGCTGGGGTAAGCTGCATAATCTTTCGCACGTCACCGAATTCTTCTCGAGCCTCGGCATCCCCGCGCCGGGCCTGATGGCTCCAGCTATCTCATGCCTCGAATTCTTTGGCGGCATCCTTCTCATCATCGGTCTGGCCACGCGCGTGATCGGTCTTCTCCTCGCCGGAAATATGCTCGTCGCCTACATCACCTCAGACCGGATGGCATTGACGTCCATCTTTAGTGACCCCGGCAAGTTCTACATCGCCGATCCATTCACTTTCCTCTTCGCGTCGCTGATCGCGTTCATCTTTGGAGCAGGCCTCTTCTCGGTCGATGCTCTTATCGACAGAGCCTGGCTTAGCCGCCGAGGTGTCACCAGCGCATGACGAGGCCTGCGCCTGTCGATCCACGCGAGACAGCCTCCGAGCAAGAGCTCATCACGTCGATCCTTGCCGGACAGCGCGAAGATTTCCATCTCCTCATACGTCCATACGAGCAGCAGCTTTATCGCACCGCCCTTGCGCTGGTGAAGAACGAGGCCGAGGCCGAAGACGTTGTTCAGGACGCCGTCCTCAAGGCCTACCGCAAGCTCGCCAGTTTTCGCGGAGACGCCAAGTTCAGCACCTGGCTTATCGCCATCACACTGAACGAGGCCCGCGGACGTCTTCGCAAGGAAGGCCGAGTCGCCTTCGATTCAATTGACGAACAGCGCGAAGAAAATGGCGACTACACGCCCGCCGCACTCACCGACTGGCGAGAAGTGCCCCTCGCTGCCCTCGAGCGTCAGGAAATCCGCGCCCTCATCCAGGAGGCCATCGCCGCACTGCCCGAAACCTATCGCGAAATCATCACCCTGCGTGATGTTGAAGAGCTCAGCATCAACGAAACCGCTGCATTGCTCGGCATATCGGTCGCGCTGGTAAAGGTGCGCCTGCATCGCGCACGCATGCTGTTGCAGAAGAGACTTGTCCCCCATCTACGGTTGCTCACTAAGCCCGCGCGCAAGCGGGTGGGGCTCGGGAGGCTGTCATGGCTTTGAACTGCCGCCACGTCTGGGACCACATCTCCGAGTACATTGACAACACGCTCGACCCTCAGGTGCGCGCAGAGGTTGAGCGCCATCTGGCGACTTGCGAAATCTGCTCCGCGATCCTTGACTCCACACGCAACATCATCGTGCTTATGGCCGACGATCGCGTGTTCGAACTGCCGCTCGACTTTAGTAAGCGTTTGCATGCACGGCTCGACGAGGTATTGAGGTCGGAGGATTCCGAACCGCAGGGAATGAGCCCCTAATTCAGATAATGGTGGGGATGATGGATCATCGAATGCGTCCACCATTCGAGACCGAGCAGCGCAAGCGTAACGATGGCGAGCACCAATTGAAACCATTGTGAGCGCTTTTCCTTAACGCTCAGCGGCTGCAGCCTCCATTGCGATGCCGGACGCCTCCGCAGGCTCCATTGTCTCCACAGCACGTAAAGATTGATGAGTGCTCCAACAAGCGCAAGAACCATCATCGGAATGCGGATCGCATCGCTGTGAAATCCTTTTGCGGGCGCATCGGTACCAGCGGCTGCCGCCAGCGCTCCCAGGCCAATCAGCACCCGGATTCCGCTGATGGTGAGCACCGCTGTACACAGGCTCTGCAGCAGCGCGAAGATAAAGCTGGACCAGCTCACCCATCGAGTTCTGCGCTCTACCGATTGCATCAGGCTGTTGCACCGTTCAGAATCGCAGGCGGATCCGAGTTCCTCGAGTCTGGGTTCATAGAAAAATCCTACCAGCCTTCACGAACGCCGCGGTTTGCCTGCAGGTGAGCGCCAGCGTGCACAATCCATATTTATACTGACAATAAACAGAACCCACTGAGCCCTGATTATTCTTGTCTTCGCCTTTGGCCAGAGCTACATTGAGCCATGGTAGTCGTGACTTTTGCTGCGTCCGTGTATCTCCGGATATCTCCCCTCTCGTCTGAAGGAGGCGTCCATGCCTGTTGACGCTGCCAACCTCTCCGCTGTTTCCCGCCGCTCTTTTCTCCGCTTTGCCGCCGCCGTCACCGCCGTCACCGCCGTCCCCATCCTCACAGAAGCCCATCTGGCCCTCACACAACGCCGTAAATTTAATTACCAGGCGCCGCCACGCGACGCTGTTCGAATCGACGCGAACGAGAATCCGCTGGGACCCTGCTCGGGCGCGTGCGCCTCGATCTCCAGCCTGATTCCCGAGGGAGGCCGCTATGATTACGAGCTAACCGAAAAGTTCGCCAGCACTTTCTGTGCTGTTGAGGGCCTGAAGACGGAATACGTGCTCCCATATGCCGGGTCGAGCGAGCCGCTGCATTACACCGTGCTGGCCTTTACATCAAGAGAGAAGGCTTACGTAACCGCCGATCCCGGATACGAGGCGGGCATGCACGCCGCGGAACTCAACGGAGCGAAAGTGGTGAAGGTGCCGCTTACCGCGACACACGCGCACGACGTGAAGGCCATGGCCACGGCAGATCCTAATGCCGGAGTGATCTACGTCTGCAATCCCAACAACCCAACGGGCACCACGACACCGCGAGTCGACATCGAATTCCTTCTGGCCAATAAACCGAAGGGCTCAATCCTGCTCGTCGACGAAGCCTACATCCATCTCTCCGACGGAACTCCTTCTCTCGACCTGGTGAAGGCGGACAAGGATGTGATCGTCCTGCGAACCTTTTCGAAGATTTATGGCATGGCAGGGGTTCGCTGCGGAGTTGCAGTAGGGCGTCCTGATCTGCTCGAAAAAATCCAGTATTTCGGCATGAACTCCATGCCGATCATGGCGGTCGCTGCCGCTACGGCGAGTCTGCAGGACAAGGACATCGTGCCGCAACGCAAGAAGATCAATGCGGACATCCGCAACGAGACCTTCGAGTGGCTTGCCGCGAATAACTTCAGCTTCATTCCTTCTGAAACCAACTGCTTCATGCTGCAGACCAACCGCCCCGGGCGCGAGGTGATGGCGGCGATGGCCAAGCAGGGGGTGTATATTGGCCGCGTCTGGCCGATCATGCCAACTTATGTACGGATCACCGTCGGGACGCGCAGCGACATGCAGAAGTTCCAGGTCGCATTCAAGCAGGTCATGAGTTCCTCAAGCACAGCTGGCCTCGAGTTGCCGGAACTTCCCGCGGGCCTTCGCAACACCCCATTCACTCACTTGTCCTGAAAGAATTGGCAGGCACAGAAAAAGTCCCAGCCAAAATGGCCGGGACTTTTCTTCTCGCGTATTTGTTCTATTTATTTAGAACGTACCGCGATAACCTCGATTTCGACCAGCGCCCACGGGGCAGCAAGCGCCGCCACCTGCATAGCAGCCCGTGCCGGCTTGTTTGGCTGGTCGGCAGTCCCGAAATATTGTGTGTAAGCCGCCTGCAAACCGGCGAAGTCGAGCTTTCCTTCCTTCGCTGGATCACCGGCCAGATAAACGTGCATCATCACGACGTCCCCAAGCGTGAGCCCCTGCTCTTTGAGAATGGCCTGGATCTTTAGAATTTCGCTCGTCGCCTGCGCCTTTGTGTCGCCATAAACGGCCGGAGTTCCCTTGGCCGGGTCGGCCGGAGTCACCGGTGAAGCGATTTGCCCGCTCACGTAAAGAGTGTCGCCCGCCCACACCGCTGTTGCCAGCGGAGTCGCGGCGGATTGAATGTGCTTCACTGTCGTCTGAGCGTGCGCGGATCCCGCCACGCAGATCGCGACCGCCGCGGCGGACGCACCGATAGCCTGCCTCCAATTCATCTCTATCCTCATTTTTCTGTGGGCCCTCGTTTTCTATGCCTGCTGTCTCTTTGCCGCGACGCTGAGCTTCGCCGTCTGCACCTGCTCGGCAATCATGGCGATTGCACGATGCGAGGCCAGCGCCGCGCCTTCCTGCCATCCGATGATATGGCTGCAGTGGTCGCCGGAGAAGTAGATCCTGCCGTCGGGCTGAATGAATTCCTTGTACGGGCCGTCGTAATACTCCGTCGATCGCCCCGCTACATAGGTCGGCGCGCGGCCGACCCACGAGCCCAGGTTGTATGGAATCTCGCCCCAGTTCACATACATTGGATTCTTCAGCTCCTTGCCGTGTCCGGGATGCAGCTTCTCGATCGCACCTCGAGAGGCGTCGATCTTAGCGGCTACACTTGGCAGCTTGCCGAAATCGCTGTGGTTCTCAACGCCGTAACCCGAGATAACCACTCCGTTCTCCGCAAACAGCTTCCAGCTCGGATACCAGATAACGTTCACCGGCCCCTTCACGACGAAGGAAAGGCCGCCGTAAAGATTGTAATCCTGCTCCCAGAAGCGGCGGGACTCCCAGGCTACCTTGTAGGCCGAGTCGTATCCGACATCGGAGATGGCCTGCTTGATGCGCGGAGAAAAATCGTTGGGAATCGTCTTCAGAATGCTGATCGGCAAGGCGCAAATACAGTAATCGGCCTCGATCATCTTTACGGCACTCGACTTAGTGTCGGTATAAGTGACCTTTACACCCTGTCCAGTCTTGCGAATCTCCTTGATGCAGGAGCCGTATTGCACGGTGTCACCGAGCCTCTTCGCAAAGGCATAGGGAATCCGATCCATCCCGCCAACCGGCTGGAACATCGTCGCCTGCATGTCCAGCATCTCTTCGAACATCATGCCCTGCCAGAAATTCGCATCGAGAAGCGATTGCATATCGAGAGGCTGGCGCAAGACTTCTGTCTCCGGCCCGGCGCCGGCGAACTTGGTCACGCCGCTACGCTCCGATCCGGTGTAGGAGTAGTCCGGCTTCAGATCGCCGTAGATGCGCAGAAAGGCGAGCATCCGCTCCTGATCCTCCTTCGAAATCTCCTGGTCCAAAGCGTCCTTGCGGATGCATTTGGCCAGCAGCTCGGACACATGGCCGCGTGTGTCGTTGATCGCCTCACGCTGCTCGATCGCCTTGCCACCAAAGGCAGCGTCGCTCTGCAGCAGTGAGCTGCGCGAAGTATTCACCTCAACTTCGAGCGGCACTCCCAGCTCTTTGCAATAGCCGAGCATCGTCTTATGAATCGATGGGAGCCGGGCTGGGCCGGCGTTGAAGTAGCTGCTGTCCTCCCAATCGGCCGTCTGCACCGTGCCGTCATTAAACCGAATTTTGGTGCCGTTGCGAACGGTCCAGTTGCGGCCGCCGGGTCTCTCCCGAGCCTCGAGCACGGTGCACGAATAGCCGGCTTTGCCCATCTCGTAAGCCGCCACGAGCCCGGCGATTCCACCGCCCAGAATGACGACTTTCGTTCCTTTCCCTGAACCACTTTCCATCGCCAGGGGCATTGCGTTCGCCTCCGGCACGGCCATTAATCCAAGATGCTGCATCGTCAGGAATGCCGCACTGTATCCGCCAGCCCGGCCCACCCGCATTAAAAATTCACGCCTGCTACAACCCATCTTTGTCTCCACTCCTGATCATTTCTTAACAAGGCAAGGCGCCTGCAACTTGCTGCAGACGCCGTGAATCCTGAATCAGCGGGCTTAGAAGATGATCTTCAATGCCAACTGGGTGTTGAATGGTTCGCCAGCGCCAATTCCCGGAGCACCGTTGAAACTGCCGATAGTGGTGAACAGATTAAGGGCGTTGTCTTGAGTGTAAGAGGGGTTGAAGTTGCCGTTCAGCGGAGGAGCAAAGTTCGTCCGGTTGAACAGATTGAACATCTCTACGCGGAACTGTGCGGTGACGCGTTCTCCGATCGGCGTGTTCTTGAACACCGAGAAGTCCACATCACTGTAGCCGGGGCCAGTGTACGCATTGCGCGGTGTATTGCCCCAGGTTCCGGCAGGAGCGTCCACAAACGCTGCAGGATTCAACCAGTTTGCGCCCACCTTGCCCTTACGATAGCCGGCATACGGATCGACTCCAGGGACATAATTCGCCCGCTGATTGCCGTCGCTTGTACCCGAGGTATCGGCCGAACTGTAGACCGAGAACGGAAGCCCGCCATGGAACGTCATCAAACTGTTCAACTGCCAGCCGTGCGTGAGCGGCTTCCACTTCTGCGCTCCAGGAACGTCGTAGGTGAAGAGAGCAACAAAAATATTCCGGTTGTCGAAGTCGCTCGGTCCGTAATCGCCCTTAAAGTTGAAGCTGTCCTGCGGCAGCGCACCGCGATAAGCCGTCACTTCGTCAAAGCTATGCGACCAGGTGTAAGCCGCCTGAGCAGTTAATCCATGCAGATTGGAAACCCGCAAAGTGGCCTGGAGAGCATTGTAGTTGGAAGTGCCGATGCTCTGGATCTCATTGATAAATGTGAAGGCCGGAAACTGAGAGAAAAATGGCCTGCTGCAGTTCTGGATCGTGTAACCCGCCGGGCAACCGGGGGAACCCCCAGCCGGATTGGTCAGATTACCGCTGTTCAGAGCTGCCTGGTTGATATCTCGGATAGAAAGTAGATGCCGCCCCTCACTTCCTACATAGCCAACCTGCGCCACGACCTTATTCGTCAAACTTTGTTCTAATTGGACGTTGTAGTTCATGTTGTGGGATGGAACGAAGTTCTTCGCGATTGAGAAGATACTGTTCGAACCCAGGGACGAGGGGAACACATTCACCCCCGATTGGATCGTGTAGCTGTTACGCGTCGCGGTAGTCACGGAATCCCCCCCGACGCCGGGGTTTCCCTCTACCCCGTTCGGAGCGCCGTTTCCTGGACGATTGTCGAGGAATGGATTCAGGTTGGGGGTGTCGAAGTAGAGCCCGACGCCTGCGCGAATGACTGTATTTGGCGTTGCCTGGTAAGAAAATCCGACACGAGGGCTGAAATTCGTGTAACTGGGATCGTAGAGAGAGCCGATCTGATTTCCTTGATACACTACACCGCCGAGATTAGGCCTGAAGACCGAAAGATTCTTCCATTCGTTATGTAATGGTCCCTCGTAATCCCAGCGCAATCCGTAATTGACGTTTAGTTTCGGGCTAAGTTGCCAAGAGTCCTGACCAAAAAAGCTGAAGGTATTCACAAATACCTGCCGGTCAGGATTCCCCAACGCAATTGAGGAGGTAACCACGTTGCCTGCCAGGAAGTCGGCAAGGGCATCGACGCGTGAATCACCTGTATCCCATGAGTCGCCGTTCGGAGCGTTCTGGTCGGGTCCCTGCGTTCCATCAAAAGTGAAGCTTCCGAGCCCATGCCGGTGATAGAACTCGTCCAGTTGCGCGTTGCGATACTCGCCGCCGAACTTGAACTGGTGCTTCCCCACCGTCCAGTTGAAGTCGTCGGTCAGGTGTCCGGTAATGTCGTTGCGGCCCTCGGGAGGAGTCAGCCCGACAGAGTCGAAACCTGAGATATTGAGGTTCGTCGCTCCGGGAAGCGGCGAGCCGGTAACCAGACCAAGGCTGGCCATATCGAAGCTGTTGTTGTAGTCGTTGAAAACCTGGTTAAAGTAATTCACGCCCAGAAGCAACTGGTTCGTGATGGTCGGCGTAAAAACGTGGTTGTAGACAAGCGCATAGTTCTGCACGTGGATTGGCGCAACCTCATAGTAGTAGTAGAGGGCTGAGCCCACAGGAGCCACCTGGTTCCCTTGTCCCACAAACCAATGGGCGGTGAGGCTGTTCTTCTCGTTGATCGTATAGTCTATTTTCGCCAGGCCGTTGTAGCTGTAACCATATTCATTGAATGAGCTGGTGTAGTTGTTGACCGTTGCCGGCAGGTTACCGGTCGCAGTGGCAGGCCATAACGTGCTTAGCATTGCAGTGGACACCGGATTTACTGGCACTCCGAAATTAGCGAGGGCCTGCGTGGCTTGCGCCTGCCACGGCTGCGATGGCTCTGTCGCTTGATCGGGGACACCGATGGTGAACCTTTGCTTCTCGAAAGTAGTGAACCAGAATAGCTTGTCTTTGATAATCGGTCCGCCGGCTGAATATCCCCAGTTGTAGTTGCGAACTTCCTGCTTTACGGGAGCCGTGAACGGATTCATTGCGCCAAGAGCTTCGTTGCGGTTGTAGTAATAAGCCGTGCCGTGAATCTGGTTGGTGCCCGCTTTTAGCGACAGATTAACGCTGCCGCCGGGATTGCGCCCCGATTCCGGCCCTGCCTGCGTTTGCGCAGAGAATTGCTCTACAGCGTCAATGGGGAGAATAATGCCCGCAATTCCCGACACACCGCCCTGGTTGACCGCAGGGATGTTATGCCACAGATCGTTGTTATCGATGCCGTCGATCTGCCAATTGATCTGGTTTGCACGGGTGCCGTTCAGGGAGCCATACCCCCCTGCCCCGGAGTTGGAGAAACCAGGCGACAGAATGATCAGCTGCGTAAAGTCTCTGCCGTTCAGTGGTGTGTCCTGCAGCGGCTTTCCACTCACAACGGCAGTCTGGGTGGTCGACGTGGTATCGAGCGTCAGAGCTGCGGCACTCACTTCAATTGTGGTAGCCTGCTGGGCCACATTGAGCTTGATGGGCAAGCTATAAATGGAACCCGCTTTGATCTCTACTTTATCGACCTGCACCTTCTGAAACCCGGGCGCAACGGCAGTCACTGTGTAGGAGCCCAAAGGAAGGTCAGGAAATGTAAACTCTCCGCCGCTCGATGTGACGGTTGTGTGCTGGACGCCGGTTGCCGTGTCCGTCGCTGTTATCTGCGCTGCCGGAACGACGGCTCCAGACTGATCAGTCACTACACCATTCATACCACCGCGGAACGTCTGGGCCTGAGAAGCGGGAGCCAGTGAAAGCCCGATTCCCAGAAGGAGCGGCAAGGTAAATGATAAAAATCGCCTGCTTCGGAATGACATAATACATAGCCTCCAAAGGGTTTTTCGTGTGAGTTTTATGTTTTGTGTTATCTCGGGAGCCTGCGAGTTGGTGAAAACTCAGAGACGGATCAGATCAACATCTCTCGAAGTATTTATCCTGCCTCTTACGCAATCTTGAGGAATGAAACGCCGCGAAGATGACTGCCATGACCCACCGTAGGACATGGGTTGCCCGGATTCAAGAGGAAATTATTCCTCTATCAGAGAGACCGATGACTGCTATAAGCGATCGCTTATAGCAGGCCCAGGCTGCGCGCAAGCGGGCGATGAATGGGTTTAGCGCGGGATACCGATCATTACAGGTCAGAACTACGCTTTCGGGGGATCACTATAACGACTCACTGGCATGATCGATAAAAGTTAGTTATGGGTAATGAATTTGCACCCGTCACGGGTACACAATCCGAATTCCTGGCGCACCTCTTACTCGCTTCGTAAAGCACGCATCGGCTCTACGCTTGCCGCTCGCCGGGCCGGTAGAGCCGCAGCAATCACGGCGACGCCGGCAACCAGCGCCGTCGCGACGATCAGCACCACTGGATCCGCGTTTGAAACCCCAAACAGCTGGCTCTTCAACAGGCGCGTGATCGCGATGGTGAGCGGAACAGCGATGGCGACGCTGATTCCCGCGAGCTTCAGCACATCCTTCAGCACCAGAACGACAATGCCGGTTCGATCCGAGCCCAAAGCCATGCGTACGCCAATCTCGCGTGTTCGCTGTGCCGTTGCATAAGCGAGCACGCCGTAGAGACCGATTCCCGCAAGCAGTGTCGCCAAAACACCGAAGCTAACGGCCAGGAGAGCGATCATCCTCTCGTCATTGATGTTCTGGTCGATCTCGGCCTCCATCGTGCTCAGACCGTCAATCACGAGTTTCGAATCAATCTGCTGCACTGCCTGCCGCGTCATCACCATCGCGGCGTCCGGAGCTCCCCACGTCCGTATGTAGTAGTGCATGCCCGCCGGGTTCGAGTCCTGCGCTGCTGGACGATACAGGCTCATCTTAACGGCGCCGCGCATGTTGCGATGGATGTAGTCGCGCACTACGCCGACAATCTCAATGTCGTATTTCAGATCCTTGCCACCGCCGTTCGCCAGCCTGCGCCCGATCGCGTTCTGTGGGCTGCCGAAGAAACGCTTCGCCAGTGCCTCATTCACAATCGCTACCGGGGAGCGCGTTGCATCGTCTGCCTGTGTAAACGCCCGCCCCGCCAGCAACGGGACCTTCAGTGTCGTAAAGTAGTCGGGCGTCACAGAGGGCCGCTCCGCGTTCATATCCTCGCCTTCCCTTGGGGTATAGCCCTGCAGGCTGATGTTTCCACTCTCGCCGTTATTGGCAAGTTCCGGATCGTCGGTCGCTCCCACGCTGGCAACCCCCGGCAGCGCCGCCAGCCGGTCAAGTATGCGCTGGTGAACGGGCAGCACTGCATCCTTGCTGTATCCCGCGAGGTTTGGTTCCTGCCCGAATGTGATCAGGTGATCGGTCGCAAACCCGACATTTACGTTGCGCAGATTGTGCAGCGTTCTCACAAACAGACCCGAGCAGGCAAGCAGAAGCAGACTCAAACCAATCTGCAGCGCCACCGTCCCCCGCCGGAAGGTCAGCCTCCCACCCATGCTTGCCGCGCTCTGCTCCTTCATCTGGCTGACGAGGTCCGGCTTCCAGAACTGCACCGCAGGGGCCATGGCAAACAGCAGGCTCACGCCAATTGCCACCGCGAAATTGAATGCCAGCACGCGGCCGTCGATGCTGGTTGAAAACGGCGGCTGCCCCTCGCCGCTGGTCATGCGGCTCACCAGAAAGCGCGTCGCTGCCGGAACGAGTGCGAGACCGGCTGCTCCTCCCAGAACCCCGAGCACCAGGCCTTCGACGACCAGTTGCCGCACAACCTGGCGGCGCTTCGCTCCGAGTGCATAGCGCATGGAGAACTCGCGCATCCGCCCGGCCGATCGCACCAGAACCAGGCTGGCGACGTTCACCGCAGACATCAGCGCAACCAGAACCACCATCCCCATCACCACCAGCAGGGGTGTTCGCAGATCGTCCCTTGAATACGAGAAGCCCTGCGAGCCGTCGACAATCAGCAGCGCGCTCTTGTTGGCAAAGCCATCGACAAACCGCTTGGAATTGTTCTTGAACAGCGGCAGTTCGGCAGTGCGCAGCGAATGCCACAGAGGCGCCATCGCTGCCTGCGCCTGGGCGCGCGTGTCGCCGGGCTTCAGCCGTCCGAGAATATTCAGCCAGCGTGAATCGTGGCGGTCGAGATCGCTGGTATTCGGCACGACTACCGGCTTCATCGTCATGGGAACAAATAGATCCGCCGGCGAGCCCCAGATCGCGCTGTCAAATCCTGGCTTCGATACTCCGACAATCTGAAAGGGGTGGCCATTCACCGCGAGCGTCTGGCCAACAACGTGGGGGTCCGCGGCAAAGTGATTCTTCCAGTACCGAAAGCTTAGGACAGCGACCGGGCTGCCATTTGTAACTACGTCGTCCTGCTGCACCAGAAGGCGGCCAACTGCGGGCTGCACGCCCAGGACATCGAAATAGTTGCCGCTTACCAGCTCGGCATTTACCAGCGCCGACTGCTGCTTCCACTCGATGCCCGCTTCCGCCTGCACCATTGCGATCAAGCCGTCGAAGACCTTGTTTTGATCGCGCAGGTCCTTGTACATCGGATAGGAGAAGTACGCCTTCTCATCGCCGCCGTTGATCGAGGTGCTGCCATTCCACACCTCATAGGGCGTCGCTTCCAGCAGCACAAGCTGTTGGGGATCGCGGACCGGCAGCGAGCGCAGGAGGGCCTGATCGAGCAGTGAGAATATCGCCGTGTTGGCGCCGATTCCGAGTGCCAGTGTCAAAATCGCAGTGAGCGCAAACCCCGGTGATTTCCTCAACTGCCTTAACGCAAACTTCAGGTCATCCAGCATATTCGTCACCAAATTGGTTACAAGTTAAGACGAGTTATATCTCATTCGCTCCACAGAGTCAGAGCAGGGTCAATTGGGTACTCGGAGGTCCTGCCGCGTCCCCAGGGTCAGGGTTACCACTACTTCCAAGACTCTTTCTCAGCCGCCGCACTGCAAATTTCAAGTCATTGGGCATTTGTCACCGTCACGATTTCGAAATAGACGCGTTCTGCCTGTCTTATTCTTCCCGCAGCAGAATCGCAGGATCTACTCCAGCCGCCCGTCTTGCCGGCAGCCAGGCTGCAATCCCCCCCACCAGCACCATTGCGACCAGAACACCGCACACCACCAGCGGATCGCGCGGCGTCGCCTCGTAGACCACAGACTCGAGCACCTTGCTGGCCGCCATGCCCATCAGCAGCCCCGCTATCGAGCCCGCGCACAGCAGCTTCACGGACCGTCCCAGCGCCGCCTGCATCACTTCTACGCGCCGCGCTCCCAGGGCAACACGGATTCCCAGCTCTCGCATGCGCTTACTGACCGAATATGATGCCATGCCGAAAATGCCCGTCACTGCCAGCATCGCCCCAAGCATTCCCATTACTCCGAGTGCAACCGTCGCCGCACGGGCAGCAAAAAGCGCGGTGTCCAGTGCTGCCGGCCATGTTTCGATCAGCACCGGCAATCCCGGGTCAAGGCCGGCCAGCGTCTTCTGCAGCGCTGTGGCCAATTGTGGTGCGCTGCGGTTGGCGCGCACCACCAGCATCGTACTGGTATCGGTGTTCTGCAGGAATGGAAAAAACATCGCCGGCTGCTGCTCTTCGGTCAGCGTGCGGTACTTTCCATCCTGCACCACGCCGACTACCTCAAACTGACTCTTGTCGCCCCTGAGGAAATGCCCGCCAATGGCATTACCAACCGAACCGAAGACCTTGCGCGCGAATGTTTCATTCACCACGGCTAGTTTGGGACTCTTTGCATCGTCGTGCCAGGTAAAATCGCGGCCGGCGAGCAGCGTTGTCTGAGCCGCGCCGAAATAGCCCGGAGAAACTTTATAGTAAATCGCGTCGGCGACCGAATTCACAGTCCGGAAATCGGTAGTGCCGTTCGCATACACAAACGTGTCCGAATAAACGACGCCAAGCGGAGCAAAGTTGATGTATCCCGCTGCGTATACGCCGGGGATCCGCTGGACCGACTCGAGCGCCTCGCGCTGGAACCGCTCCGCATTCGCGTCGTTGTACCCTGCACTGTGCAGATCGAATTTGGCGAGCATTGCGCCTTCGGGCGAGAATCCGAAATTACTGTGCAGCGACCGCGCCAGGCCGCGGAGCGCCACCAGCGACGAAGTCACCAGCACCGCGCATACAGCAATCTGCACCACCAGCAGCACATCCCGCAGCGTGAGCCTGCGCCAGACTCGCGCCGCGGACGCTCCTGCTTTCACCAGCTGATAGGCGTCGGCGCGAAATACCTGACGGATGGGCGTAATGCCGAATAACACGCCGCTCACAACCGCAAGCAGCAGAGCAACCACATAGGTGGTCGCATTGGGATTCACCGGCACCTGAATCGGCGAATTGGGTATTACCTGCCAGCCGCTGAGCCAGCGAAGAAGCATCGCCGCAGCCTGTACTCCCACGACGCCGCCTGCGAGTGACAGAATCGCTGCCTCGCTCAACAGCTGGCGCAAAATTCGGCGCCTCGTCGATCCCAGCGCCATGCGGATCGCCATCTCGCGAGACCGATCCGCCGCCCGCGCTGCAAACAGACTGCCGAGATTGGCGCAGGTGGCCAGCAGAATTAAAAGTGCCAGCAACATCACTCCGCCCAGAAATGCGCGCACCGGACGCCCCAGCGTATCGCCCAACAGTCCCGGACTCACCAGCCGCATCTGCACGCCCTCGTCCGTCTGCGGATACTGGGCCGCGAGATGATTCGCAATGACGTTCAGGTCCGACTCCGCGGAAGCGACATTCACCCCGGGCCGCAACCGGCCCAGGAGGTAAATCGTGTGGTCGCCGCGCTCCTCCAGAAAATTCCAGCCATCGATCTGGTTTTCGTTCACCATGGGAACCCACAGAGCGGGAGCGAAAAAGAGCTCAGTGCCGCGAAAGTTCTCTGGTGCAACACCGATCACGTTGAACGGATGCTTATTGATCTGAACGGTTTTGCCCACGATCCGGGGATCGGCGCCAAACTGGCTTTGCCAGTAGCCATAGCTCAGAACCGCATAGGGAGCCGAACCTGGGCCGTGCTCGTCAGCGCTATGGAAAAAGCGACCCAGATAAGGCTGCGCACCGACAACGTCGAAGTAATTTCCCGAGGCTTCATAGAACCAGATCCTCGACGGATCCTTGCCTGTATCCAGCCCGGCCGAATCTATCCGATAGGCCGCCAGACCCGACAGGGCAGAGTTCTGGTCGCGCATGTCGCGATAATCCGGATAAGACTGATTAGGCGAATCGGAGGGCATGCGCTCCAGAAACACAAGGCGATCGCCGTGCAGCAGCGGCAGCGGATGCAGTATCAGCGCATTCAGAACGCTGAACACAACCGCATTGGCGCCAATGCCGATCGCCAGCGTAAGAATCGCTGTCACGGCGAATCCCGGAGACTTTCTCAACTGTCGCAGCGCGAACTTCAGGTCTGCCAGCACACCTGCCTCCTTTTGCCCTACTCGTTCCTCAATGCTTCCATTGGGTCAATCGCAGACGCCCTGCGCGCCGGCAGCCAGCCCGCCAGGACGGCACACAGCAGCAGCACCGCTGTCGCACCCGCAATGGCCGCCGCATCCAGCGGCTGCACTCCGTAGAGCAGGCTCTTCAGAAAATGCGTCAGCCCTGCCGCGGCGACAAGGCCGGCGGCGATTCCTGCGGAGCCGAGCGCAATCGCCGAACGGATCGTCCGCCTCACCACGTCTTCCCTCGTCGCGCCCAGCGCCATGCGGATCGCGATCTCGCGCGTGCTTTCCGTGACGGTGTAGGCAAGCACTCCGTAGATCCCCAGCAGAGACAGCAGCAGCGCAATCGCCGCAAACGCCGTCAGGATTACCGTGTTAAAGCGCCGCGACGATTCCGTCGCTGCGACGACCTCATCCATCGTCTGCATATCGGTGATGGCGAGCAGCGGGTCAAGCTGACGGACCACCTTCGTGAAGTTCGCCTCCAGCGCACCCGGATCGCTCGCCGTGCGCACAACCACGCGCAGATCGCCAACAACGCCGATCATGGCTGCCAGCGAACCGAGATCCGCGGCCGCCTGCGACACCGGTTCGTACATCTGCACCATCTGGTCATCGTCCAGATGATTGGGCTTCACGTCGCCGACCACTCCGACTACCACCATCGGCGGCAAAGGCGTGTCGTAGCTCGGACCTACCTTCAGGTGCATGCCAACAGCATCCTTGCCGGCAAAATAATGCCGAGCGAATGACTGGCTGATGATCACCGCCAGCGACGCTCCGGGTTGTTCGTCGCGCGCGTCGAAGTAGCGTCCAGAGATAAGCGGAATGTGTAACGCGTCGAAATAATTTCCCGCAACCAGATAATTCGCAGCCAGCGACCAGCCCTCGTTGGGCTTCTTCACATAGCCCTGAGGTGCGAACAACCGGCTCGAGTTCAGTCCGATAATCGGGATGTTCGATGAAAATCCCACCGCGCGTACACCCGGCATTGCTTCCAGTTGCCGCTGCAGCTCACCATAAAAGGCATTCACGCGTTCCTGCGTCGGATAGTCCTGCTTCGGCAATGCCAGGGAGGCGGTCATCACGTGTGTCGTTTCGATGCCCGGATCGGTGGCCAGCATCTTCGCGAAGCTGCGCAGCAGCAGTCCCGCGCCCACCAGCAGCACCATGGCCAGCGCTGCCTCGGTGACCACCAGAACATTGCGCAGCCGATGCTGTCCGCGGCTCTGCCCGCCTCCGTGCGTTCCTTCCCGCAGGGCATCAAGCACCTCAGCCTTCATGCTGGCCAGCGCGGGAGCCAGCCCGCACAGCACGGCGGTTATTCCGGTCAGTCCAATCGCGAGCAACACCACCGGCCAGTTCACCGCAATCTCATTCAGCCTGGGCACCACATCCACCAGGCTCGTCCTGGCCACATGGACTAGCACGACCGCCAGCGCCACTCCAAGCAAACCGCCAATCGCGCTCAGCAGCAGACTTTCCGTCAACGATTGCCGCAGCATGGTTCGCCGCGCCGCACCCAGCGCCAGCCTCACTCCGAACTCGCGCCTGCGTCCGGCAGCGCGCACCAGTTGCAGGTTCGCCAGGTTGGCGCAGGCGATCAGCAGAATCAGCGCTACCGCCGCGAGCAATACGCGCAGCACCGGGCGAGCCTCGCGCACTGTCTCTTCCTTCAGGCTGCGCAGCGAGGTACGCAGCTTGATATCTGGCAGCTTCGCCTGGATGATCGCCGTTACCCGGTCCACGTCCTGCTGCGCCTGCTGAGGCGTGACGCTGGGCTTCAGCCGGGCAACCGCCCCGTAATCGAAGTTGTCCGCCTCGGCGCCCTTCTCCACCGGCGTCAAGCTCATCGGAACCCACAGGTCGCACGGAGCCAACCCTCCCAGGCCAATCGGCGACTGAAACTCCGGCGGCATCACGCCGATGATCGTGTAAGGCCGGCGGTCGAGCTCAATCGTCTTGCCCAGCACACGCGGGTCGCCCTGGTACCGCTCCTGCCAAAGAGCATGACTAAGCACCGTCACCGGGGCCGATGTGTCATCCTCCTGCTGCGTAAAGGTCCTGCCCAGAATCGGCTCGATCCCGAGTACTGGAAACATTGAGGCCGTCAGCCGCTCTGCCCGCGCCCGGAACGGCGCTCCGGCCCCCGACGCTTCAAACGAGGCGCCGATGAAGCCGCCGACGCCGGTGAACGCCTTGTTCTCGCGCGCGAACGTCAGCACATCAGGAGCCGACAGGTTCGCGTCACCGCCCATCAGGTGCTCCACCCGCTCCCGCAGCAGAAACAAGCGGGCCGAGTCCTTATAGGGCAGTGGCCGCAACAGCACCGCTTCTACCACCGAGAAGACTGCGGTCACCCCGCCGATTCCCAGGGCCAGCGTCAACACCGCCGTCAGGCTGAATCCGGGTGATTTCCTGAGCTGGCGCCAGGCGAACTTCAGATCTCCAAGCATTGCGCTTTCTCCCAGGCAGAAAGACCTGGAGATTAAACCAGCAAGCCGCGGCCCAATTCTGGGCAAGCACAAACCCCTCAATCTACTGGAGTAAAGCAAATATCTAAGAGATGCGCATGTCCGACTCAGGAATGCGTTGTCCGAAAACGAACAGCTTCGTCTGCAAAGCCAAGCTCTCTCAGAAAGCCAGGATCTGTTAACAGACCTAGAGAATGTTCACCGCCCGCGCTGCCAGCAGAGCTACCGTTGACAGTGAGATGAGCGACTGGACCATCGTCATGACCTTGGCCCAACGCGAGAGAACTGGGGTATCTGTGGGTGAAAATGCAGTGCTGGTATTGAAGGCGAGAAACAGATAATCGACGAAGCCGGGACTCCAGCACTCCTCGCCCATTTCGCGCTTGGCCTGCTGGTCAAGCATCATCTGTGGAAAGAGGAAGGCTCCATCGGTGTGAACGCCGCGCAGCTCGCGGGCTCGTGGACCACCCGCGTCCAGCCGCCAGTACCACGAGGCGAAGACGATGATATTCGTGATCCACAACGCCGCGGCGGACCGCAGCATCTCCGCTGGAGCCTGCTTATGTGATGGCAACGCCGCCACCAGCAGCCAGAGTGAAAGGATCATGTCCGCAGTCACAATGAAGGTCACGATATATCCAAGCACGCGATTGAGCGTGTTGAGCCCTCGGTAGTGCGTCCACATCGTCGGAATGACTAAGACGACCACCATGACAAGCAGGATCCAGTCAGGGCCGAGGGAAAGATAAGAAGGTAAAGCCAGACGCAGCCCGCCCGCGGCCACGAGCGCCACCATTGCGGGCCATCGCGGCTCCAGCCGTATAACCTTCTTAGTCGTCTGATTTTGTGTCGCCATCGGTGAAGGGAGCGTACAGGCGCGTTCGCTCCCTTATACACGACGCACCTGGAATCCCGATCATAGCCGCCACGGGGCCAGCGCAGCCCTCGCTATTTCACACCCTTGCTCGGATCCCACGACCCCTGTAGCTTGCGCACATAAACGATCTGGCCAATGTGATAGGCGTTGTGTGCGCCGACGTGTGCGATCAACGAAGCCGATTCGGCAATCTTAGCGTCGTCGGCCGCTTCTACGGCCCTCTCCCACTCGGTCATCACGTCATCCAGTTGCTTGACGAGATCGTTCCACTGCTTATTGTCAAAGTTGTTGAATGTCTCGTCGTTATTGCCGCTGAACTTTTCCGGGGTCTCCCCTTTGAACTTCGCCACTTCCTGCCTGTCCCAGAAAAGCAGGTGGTAAGCAAGCTGGCCGACCGAGTGCTGTCCGTTGCCCGGACTCCACTTTGCCTGCTCGGCAGTCATGCCCTGCACAGAGATGTTCGCCGGCACAAACCAGTCCTCATTGTTGTGCGTGGTTCGCAGCTGTTCGAGCAGGACGCCCTTGAGGGTTGTCGGAGGCTTCTGATTCTGGCTATGGGCGCAGAGCGGAAGAGACAGGAGCAGCAGTAGAGCGACTCGCTTCATGATCGTGGATTCTCCCTGAGACTACGATTTTCGCGTCGCCAGAGTACATTTACCGATCTCAGGCGCGCACGGAATTGTGACGAACGGCGGGCAGCGACTTGACAGGTATAGACAGGTATACAGACACTGCTTGAGACAACCACATTCAGTGCGGAGGACGCGTGATCCATCGTTGGATGGCAGCAGGGGCAGTTCTGGGTTCGGTTCTGATGACTTTTTCCGCCAATGCGCAGACGGCAAGCCCTGCCTTTGACAACACCTTGATGCCGCAGCCGGCGCACCTGTTTGCGAATACAGGTTCCCTGGCGCTAACGCCACAATTCACCGCCGCTGCCGATAAATTTCACGACGCGAGGCTCGATGACGCGATCGCCCGCATGCTGGTTCGCCTGAAGGCGCAGACCGGCGTGCAGATCGCAACCACTCCAGCCATTGCTCCGGCCACCCTGGCCGTCACCGTCGACGGACCGGGCGAAGCCATCCAGGGCCCAGACGAAAACGAGGCATATTCACTCGAAGTGAGATCGAGCGCCGCGCACCTTAAAGCCGCAACCGTCGTCGGCGCCATCCACGGACTCGAGACGTTCCTGCAACTGGTACAGAACGATCGGACGAACTACTACATCCCCGCAGTTTCGATCGACGACTCGCCGCGCTTTCGCTGGCGCGGCCTGATGATCGACGTCAGCCGGCACTTCCAACCCATCGATGTGATCAAGCGTACGCTCGACGGCATGGCCGCCGTGAAGATGGACGTCTTCCACTGGCACCTGAGCGACGACCAGGGCTTCCGCATCGAGAGCAAGGTTTTTCCGAAGCTCACCGGCATGGGCTCCGACGGCCTCTACTACACGCAGGAGCAGGCTCGCGAGATCGTCGCCTACGCGCGTGAGCGCGGCATCCGCGTCGTGCCGGAATTCGATATCCCCGGCCATGCGCTTTCGTGGATGGTCGGCTACCCCGAACTCGCCAGCGGCACCGGGCCGGACTACGGCGGCCCGTATCAAATAGAGCGCGAGTACGGCATCTTCGATCCGGTGATGGACCCGACCCGCGACAGCACCTATAAGTTCCTCGACCGATTCATCGGCGAGATGGCCGAGATCTTCCCTGACCCGTACATGCACGTCGGCGGAGACGAGAACAACGGAGTGCAGTGGAAGGCGAACCCCCGCATTCAGGAATTTGCTAAGAAGCACAGCCTGCAGGACACTGCGGCCCTGCAGACCTATTTCAACCAGCAGCTGTTTCCGATTTTGAAAAAGCATGGCAAACGGATGATCGGCTGGGACGAAATCTACGCACCCGGTCTCGCGAAAGACGCCATGATCCAGTCGTGGCGCGGATTTGATTCGCTGGCCGCGACCGCGAAGGACGGCTATAGCGGAATACTGTCGGCGGGTTACTATCTCGACCACATCGATTCAGCGGAGCAACACTACCTCGTCGACCCCGTGCCGGTAGGCACAAAGCTGACGCCGGAGGAACAGGCCCGTATCCTCGGCGGCGAAGCCTGCATGTGGAGCGAGCACGTCTCTCCTCGCAGTATCGACTCCCGCATCTGGCCACGCACCGCGGCGATCGCTGAGCGGTTGTGGTCGCCGCAGAGCGTCAACAATGTCGATGACATGTACCGCCGGCTGTGGGTTGAATCACTGCGGCTGGAATCCGTCGGGCTGACCCACCTTTCTGCCGAAGACGTCGGCCTGCGGCAGCTTGCCGGAACCGCTCAAATTGAGCCTCTGCGCGTGCTAGCCGGGGTGCTGCAGCCCGTCGGCTTCGACCAACGCTACGAGATGCAGCACACCTCGCAGCTCACGCCGATGGATCGCCTCATCGACGCCGTCAGGCCCGATCCCCCATCCCGCCATGAAATTCAGGCGCTGGTGAAGAGCTATCTGGCCAGCCACAACCCCGCAGCCCGTGCGGAGCTCGCGGCAACGTTTGAAAGCTGGATCGCCGCCGGACCAAAAGCCTTGGCGCTGATGACCTCGGCTCCCCTGCTCCGCGATCCTGCGCCTCGGTCACAGCAGCTCTCCGATCTAGGAACCGCAGGCCTCGAAGCGCTGATCTTTCTCGATAAGCACGAGACGCCTCCCGCAGGATGGGCTCAGGCCAAGCAGGCAGTCATCGACGAAGCAGTAAAACCCGCCGGCCTGGTGCGCTTCACGGTTGTCGATCCGGTCAGCGATCTGGTGAAGGCCGCAGGCCAATAGGCGACCACCCTCCTTGCTTCGGAGGATGGTCGGCGTACCAGAATTAGCAATGAAGATCAGCGGCTTGCAGAGTCGATGGCCCGCTCAACCTGCTCCGACGGGAGTGCCCTCTCGGCTTCGCTGACCGTAAGCAATGGAACGGGTGGTCGGATAATGGCGTAAATCACCGCTGCCAGCACGGCTCCTATAAATGGCGCGACAATGAACAACCACAGCTGCTGGATCGCCCATCCGCCGACGAAAAGCGCCGGACCGATGCTGCGCGCCGGGTTCACTGAAGTGTTGGTAATCGGAATGCCTACCAGATGAATCAGCACCAGCACCAGCCCAATCGGAATCCCCGCAAATCCAACTGGAGCAGCCAGGTCAGTCGAGCCGAGCACGGTGATCACCAGGAACGCCGTCAGAATGACCTCGGCAAGAAAGCAGGCCCCGAGCGAATATCCGCCGGGCGAGTGCATTCCGTAGCCGTTGGCCCCGAAACCGGCGACGGCGGGGTTATAGCCATCCGGAGCGCCCTGCGCCACGAAGAGCAGCAGCGCCGCGGCGATAATTGCCCCTATGACCTGCGCGACCATGTAAAGGACGGCATCTTTTACACCAATCTTCCTCGCGATGAGGATGCCGAGAGTGACAGCGGGGTTGATATGGCAGCCGGAAATAGGTCCGATCGCGTAAACCATCGCCAAAAGCGACAGACCAAAGGCAAACGCCACTCCCGAGAAGCCGATGTGGGTGCCTGCGAGCACGGCGCTGCCAACACCGCCGAATACGAGCACAAACGTACCGACCAACTCTGCAGCATATTTCTTCATAAAGAATGCTCCTGCCTTTCGTGAAGCAAAGTTTTACGGCAAGGAGACTATACGCCCGCAGATAGAGGCGGAACATCAAAAAAGGCGCCGAATTTGGCGTCTTCGAGGTAGCCGCACCGGTTTCAAACTACAGCAATAAATTGCTCTAGCGCGCCGCGACTTCAGCGTATTGCTGGCGATACCACGCGACCGTCCTGCGAAGGCCTTCTTCAAAACTGACGGCCACTCGATATCCGAAAGCCTCGCGAGCGGCGCTGATATCGGCCAGTGAGTCGCGAATATCACCGGCGCGCCGCGGCCCGTAAACAGGTTGCTCTTTAAAATCAAGCAGTTCAGCGAGAACCTCAAAGGTTTTGTTGAGGCTGTGGCGCTCGCCGCAGGCCACATTGAAAACCCGCCCCGCAACCTTCTCCGCCGGAGCATCCATCGCCAGCACATTGGCGGACACAGCGTTCGCGATATAAGTGAAGTCCCTCCCCTGCTCGCCATCGCCAAAGATCGTCGGCCGTTCGCCGCGCATCATCTGCAGGGTGAATTTCGCCATCACGCCGCTATATGGCGAATCCGGCACCTGCCTCGGCCCGAAGATATTGAAGTAGCGCAGACAGACCGTTTCGATGCCATACACCTGCCAGTAGCTCTTCATGTAGTACTCGCCGGCCAGCTTCTGCACCGGATACGGCGCGATCGGCATGGGCACCATCGTCTCCACGCGGGGAAATCCCGGCTGGTTGCCGTACGCTGACGATGAGGCCGAATAGACGATGCGCCGCACTCCCGCCGCGCGCGCCCCCTCCAGCAGATTGAACGTCCCGTCGACATTGGCCGTGTGGCTCGTCCGAGGATCCTTCACCGAACGTGGAACCGAGGGCCGTGCCGCCACATGGAAAATGAAATCAACTCCCTCGCAGGCCTCTGCCGTTGCTGCGGCATCGCGCAGGTCGCACTCGATGAACTCGATGCGGTCGCAAAAGGTCGCGAGATTTTCCCGCCTGCCGGTTTCGAAGTTGTCCAGGCCGCGGATCACGTGGCCCTGGGGGACGAGGGTTTCGACGAGTTTTTCTGTGAGCGAAGATCCGATGAAGCCGGCACAGCCGGTGACTAAATAACGAGCCATTCTTGTTTTATGGTAACCCGCCGCGGCCGCCGGCATGTGCGACGAGCCTCCCTCCTGAGGCATACTGAGGGCATGAGCGAAATTTTTCCCTTCCGGCTGGCGCCGTACTTCCGCACCCGCATCTGGGGGTTTCACGACCTCGCTCCATGGTTCGATTACAAGACTGACGGCGAGCCGATCGGAGAAGTGTGGCTTACCGGCGAGATGTGCAAAGCCGCTACCGGACCCTCCGTCGGCCAGACGCTCCGTGCCATCACCGACGCTCACGGCCCCGAGCTGCTGGGCAGCGCCCTCGGCGACGGCGAATTCCCTCTGCTGATCAAGATGCTTTTCCCCAAGGAGAAGCTGAGCGTCCAGGTGCACCCCGACGATGCCATGGCACACCAATATGGCGAGCCGCGCGGCAAGACGGAGTGCTGGTATGCGCTCGACGCCGAACCCGGCGCAACCGTGGCGCTCGGAATCCGCCACGGCGTGACCGCTGAGGACGTTCGCGCGGCAATCAAGGCTTCAACCCTCGAGAACCTGTTGCAGATGGTTCCCGTCCAGAAGAACGACATGCTCTTCGTCGATGCTGGCACGGTCCACGCCATGGGTCCCGGCGTGGTGATTCTCGAAACCCAACAGACCAGCGACCTGACCTACCGCATGTACGACTACGGGCGCCCGCGCGAGTTGCATCTTGAGAAATCACTCGAAGCCATGAAGCTGAAAACCCGCGCCGGCAAGATCCCGCAGCACACCGTCAACGGCCATTCCGTTTTGATTGACGAGAAATATTTCGAGATCGAGCGCTGGACCCTCCCCGCAGGAGATGCCCCGGCCGGCCTCACAGCCAGCATCGGTGCCGTGCAGATGCTCTTCGTCGCCAGCGGCTCGGTCTGCATATCTTCCGATGCGGGCGGAGCGTTCCCCGTCGGGCGCTGCGAACTCGCAGTCATTCCCGCGCTGGCGAGCGGCGTGCGCATCGGCGTCGAATCTCCGGCCGAGATCATCCGCATTCTTCCCAAAGCGGTTTAGACAAAATGTCTCAACCCAAGGCGAGGCCATTGAAGATCGATTTTCGCCCCATCATTCTTGCGGGAGGCAGCGGGACCCGATTCTGGCCGCGCAGCCGCAAAGCCCGCGCCAAGCAGGTACTGGCTCTCGACGGTGAGCGCACCATGATTCAGCGCACCGTCGACCGGCTGAACTCGCTCGCGCGTGCGGAAGACTGCTGGGTCATCACCAACACCCTGCTCTCCGACACCATCTGCGGCCAGCTCGATGCCGTTCCCGAAGACCACGTCGTATGCGAGCCGGCTGCGCGCAACACCGCCCCGGCTGCGGGTCTCGCCGCCTTCCTCATCGAGCGCTCGTCACCCGATGCCGTACTCGGAATCTTTCCCGCGGATCACGTGATCGCCAATGAGAGCGCCTTCCTCGCAGTGATCCAGCGCGCAATCGAGCTGGCCGCCGCCGGCGAAAACATGGTCGTGCTGGGCATCAAGCCGACGCGTGCTGAGACCGGCTACGGCTACATCGAAACCGGTGAAGTCTTCGCCGATGACGTGCTGCGCGTGCGCCGCTTCACCGAGAAGCCTAACCGGGAGCGCGCCGAGGAGTTCGTCACCGCCGGCAATTATCACTGGAACAGCGGCATCTTCGTCTGGAGCGCCCGCACCCTCGCCAACGCCGTGCGCGAGCACCTGCCGGAGATGGCTCCGCTGCTCGAGAAGATAGCCGCGGCCTACGGCACCCCGGATTTCGACCGCGTCTTTCGCGAGATATATCCGAAGTGCGAAAACATCAGCGTGGACTACGCGATCCTCGAACCGCGGTCGGCGAAAGGCGAAAGTCGCTCCCATCTCTATTGCCTGCCCGCCGACTTTAGCTGGAACGACCTCGGATCCTGGGCGGCGCTCTACGAGCACCAGCTCGAGCAAAACCTGAACACCGATGCGCACGCGAATGTAGTCGAGACCGCGGACAGCGTGGCTATCGATGCGCGTGGCAATTATGTATATAGTCCGAAGAAGTTCGTTGCGCTCGTGGGTGTCCGCGATCTCGTGGTCGTCGAGACTGACGATGCCCTTCTGATCACCACCCGCGAGCATTCGCAAGATGTTGGCAAAGTGGTCAAGGAACTCGTAGCGCGCGGTCGCAACGACCTGATCTGAAACACGGAGCAAAGATAAAGAAGCATGGCAAATCGCAGCCCGGTGAAGTTTGGCACTGACGGATGGCGCGGAATCATCGCCGAAGACTTTACCTTTGAAAACGTCCGCATCGCCGCCGCCGCCATCGCCAACTACCTGTACGCAAGCGCCGATCCGAAAGAAGCTCCCGCAAAAGGCGTCTGCGTCGGCTACGACACGCGCTTCGAGTCGCCGCTATTCGCGCGTACCGTTGCTGAAGTTCTCGCCACGTCCGGAATTCCAGTGAAGCTCGCGAACGGCATCACGCCTACGCCGGCTCTCTCCTACGCCGTGCGCGAACTGGGAGCGGCGGGCGGCGTCATGATCACGTCCAGCCACAATCCGTATCAGTGGAACGGTGTGAAATACAAAGCGTGGTACGGCGGGTCGGGCAGGCCCTCGATCATGACGGCCATCGAATCGCACCTGGAAGAGCCGCTGCCAAAGTCTGCCTCGCCGGCTCCGATCGAAGAGATCGATTTTCTCCCCGATTATCTCAAAGCGCTGCGCAGCTTCGCCGATCTTGACCTCATCGCGAAGTCCGGCTTCAAATTCGCCATCGACTGCATGTACGGAGCGGGCAGCGGCATTCTCGCCGGCATCTTCAAGAGCATCGGGGTGGACTACGTAGAGATTCGCGCCGAGCACAATCCGCTCTTCCCCGGCATCAACCCTGAGCCCATCGAGCCGCACGTGCGCGCTCTTCAGGACGCCGTCGTCGAATACAGATGCGACGCCGGCCTGGTCACCGACGGCGATGCCGACCGTATCGGAGCCGCTGACGAAAACGGCAACTTCGTCGATCCGCACAAGATCTTCGCCGTGCTCCTCGAGTGGCTGCTCTCGCGGAAGAAATGGCCCGGCGACGTCACGCGCGCCTTCAACACCACCTGCATGATCGACCGCATCTGCGCCCGCTACGGACGCACCCTCCACGAGCACGGCATCGGTTTCAAGTTCGTCGTCGATCTTATGCTCGAAAAGGACATTTTGATCGGAGGCGAGGAATCCGGAGGCATCGGAATCCAGCGCCATCTGCCTGAACGCGACGGCCTGCTCAACGCGCTTCTGCTTGCCAACGTCATGGCCGAAGAAAGCAAGACCCTCGGCCAGCTTGTCGCGGCACTTCAAGAAAAATACGGCCAGCACGAGTACGGTCGCATTGACCTGCACATCCCCGACGACCTTAAGAATGCCACCATCGCCCGGGCCCGCGCCGGGGTGAAGGAATTCGCCGGAATGCCGGTCGAGCGCGTCGAAACACTGGACGGTATCAAGTTCTACCTCGACAATCCCGAGGCAAAGACCAAGCCAAAAGCAGCAAAGACCTGGCTCCTGCTCCGCGCCTCCGGAACCGAGCCGCTGCTGCGCATCTACTCTGAGTCGTGCTCAAAGGAATCCGTCGCGAAGTTGCTCGAGGCGGCTCGCACGTTCGCTATGAGTAGTCTCGGGTAACGAACCAGCTGGCCGCCAGTCATTTACGTAAGCCTCTCGCTGCCGGAGTAACATGAGAGCCGAACCCACTGCGAGGTTTTGCGCCATGGCTCAATCCCCTCCCGCGTATCCGTACGAAACGCGTCTGAACATCCTCCACCCGCCGATGGAAGTCATCGACGAAAAGGCTCTTTCAGATGCCTGCGAGTACAAGTGGTTCAATCAGACGCTGTGCAAGGTGAACGACTTGGTCGTCCGTGTGGGCATCATCGAGGGCGAATACCACTGGCACAAGCACGACAATGACGACGAGTTCTTCTACGTTGTCGAAGGCCAGTTACTCATCGACTTCGAGGACCGTACGGTAGAACTCTCGCCTCGCCAAGGCTTCGTTGTTCCCAAAGGCATCGTCCATCGCACCCGGGCACTGCAGCGCACCGTCATCCTGATGGTTGAGAACGCCGGCATCATCCCGACGGGCGACTAGCAACCCTCTTTACTTCTCGCTGCTCGGCGGCACCAGACCCTTCAGCCTCATATACAACGCCAGCGTGGCGTATTGCTCGTTGTCATGGGAAACGTTGGCCCACGCGAAGCCGATGCGGGTCCGGGTGACGGGACCGAGAGTAAGCATCTGCAGAATATTTTCTTCTGTCAGCGAGGCATACGCCTTGTCGCATTCAGCGAAAGACGCCTGCAGCGCCGCAACAATCGCTGTCTTGTCGGCGGTCTCCGGCGGCACCTTGGGCAGCGCGTCCGGAGCGGTTCCGTTGATCGTGCCGCAGCTGCGCAACTGTGCCTCGGTGACGTGGTTCACCACACGTGCGAATGTCCGGATCTCCGGAGTCGGTCGAAAAGAGTAGCTGTCGGCCGGCATCTTGTCGGCAGCCTTCAGAATATTGGCCTTCAATCCGTTATAACTGCGCTGCACATCCGCCGGGGCGCTGAGCTTCACTGGCGTCGGAGTGGGAGTCGGAGCAGAGGACGGTGCCTGCGCGGCCACGAGGGCGGCACTCAAAAGGACAAGACCTGTAGCGGCTGAATATCGGAACACGGGACGCTCCTCCGCAGAAATCGTACCAGAGCCAGCGACCCAGGGAGAGTTCCGGCCGCATCGCCGGTGTTCTGTCATCGTATTTTTGCGTGACCGAGCGGACACCGGCCGAATCCAAGGTGTATAAGGCTCAAAGAGTACATTCCGAGAGATTTGAGGCATCGATTATGAGCACTGCTACCGCCGCCCCCACTACTCCCCTCACACAGCTCTCCGCATGGAAAGCCCTCTCTGCTCACTACGAGAAAATCCGCGGCCAGCATCTGCGCGATATCTTCAAGAGCGACCCTGACCGCGGCACCCGCCTGGTGGCCGAAGCCGAAGGCATCTACCTCGACTACTCGAAGCACCGCATCACCGATGAGACCATCAAGCTCCTCCTGCAACTCGCCGAAGAGAGCGGCGTGAAAGCGCGCCTCGACGCCATGTTCAGCGGCGAGAAAATCAACATCACCGAAAAGCGCGCCGTCCTGCACGTTGCCCTGCGCGCGCCCAAGGGCGAAAAGATCCTCGTTGACGGCGAAGACGTCGTACCCGCCGTTCATGAAGTGCTCGACCGCATGTCCGCCTTCTCCGACCGCGTTCGCAGTGGGGAATGGAAGGGCCACACCGGCAAGCCCATCAAGAACGTCATCAACATCGGCATCGGTGGCTCTGACCTCGGCCCGGTCATGGCCTACGAAGCGCTCCGGCACTACAGCCGCCGCGATATGACCTTCCGCTTCGTCTCGAACGTCGACGGAACCGACTTCGCCGAAGCCACCCATGACCTCGACGCCGAGGAGACCCTCTTCATCATCTCCTCGAAGACCTTCACCACGCTCGAAACCATGACCAATGCGCACACCGCGCGCGATTGGTCGCTCAAGAAGCTGGGGAACGAAAAGGCGGTCGCCAAGCACTTCGTCGCTGTTTCCACCAACGCCGAAGAGGTGACCAAGTTCGGCATCGATACAGCGAACATGTTCGGCTTCTGGGATTGGGTCGGCGGCCGCTACTCGATGGATTCGGCGATCGGCCTTTCAACGATGCTCGCTGTCGGCCCCGACAATTTCCGCAAGCTGCTCGCCGGCTTCCACTCCATCGACGAGCACTTCCGCACCGCGCCCTTCGAGAAGAACCTGCCCGTGCTCATGGGTCTGCTCTCCGTCTGGTACAACGACTTCTTCGACGCGCAGACCGTCGCCGTGCTGCCCTACGAGCAGTACCTCAAGCGCTTCCCTGCTTACCTGCAACAGCTCACCATGGAAAGCAATGGCAAGCACGTCACCCTCAGCGGCGACAAAGTCGACTACCAGACCGGACCCATCTTCTGGGGCGAGCCCGGCACCAACGGCCAGCACTCCTTCTACCAACTCATCCACCAGGGCACGAAGCTCATCCCCTGCGACTTCATCGGATTCGCGAAGACCCTCAACCCCCTCGGCGATCACCATGACCTGCTCATGGCGAATGTCTTCGCCCAAGCCGAAGCGCTCGCCTTCGGCAAGACGCCCGAAGAGGTCAAAGCCGAGGGCACGCCCGACTGGCTGGTGCCGCACCGCGTTTTCGAAGGCAACCGCCCCACAAACACAATCCTCCTCGACGAACTCACGCCGGAAGCCCTTGGCAAGCTCGTAGCGCTCTATGAGCACAGCGTCTTCACCCAGGGAGCCATCTGGCAGATCGACTCCTTCGATCAGTGGGGGGTGGAACTCGGCAAAGTGCTCGCCAAGAAAATCGTCGGCGAACTCGAAGGAAAAGACCCCGGCGGCAAGCACGACAGCTCAACGAACACCCTCATCGCCCGCTACAAAAAGCAGCGCGGCTAAAGCGCATTGCTGGCTCCATCTAACCGGGGACGGGCACAGCCTGTCCCCAAAACTTTTTTGGCCATCGGGGTTCGTACAGGTAACGCTTCTGTTCCCTTCTGCGTCCATTTCAGTAGGTGGTCAACGCAGGCAATAGTTCACGAAGCGTCGAGGTTGCAACAACATGAACGTTCATCGGAGCAACAGAACGATGATTTTCCGGACAGCTTCCCTGGGATTGCTGGCCGGTTGCCTATGGTTTTCTACCGCACCTGCAGCGCTCGCTCAGGACGACTCATCCAACTCCCAGCCGGCGGCACCGCAGAAGGCGCGCACCGACGCAGACATTCAATCCGATGTGGACTCTGCGCTTACGCACGACTCGATCCTGAAAGGCCAACAAATCACCAGCATCTCGATCAACGGTACAGTTAGGCTTTCCGGCACGGTCCAGGCCAACGCGCAGTTCCAGCAGGCGGAAACGGTTGCCAGCAATGTTCCTGGAGTAAGCGGAATCGTCAACAACATCAAAGTGACAAACCCCAACTCGCCCGAACCAGCAAATCCCGAGCAGCAACAGGCCAACTCTGTCGCCCCGGGCACTGATGCAGCGCAGAATATTCCGCCCCCTCCGCCCGACGAGGGGCCGAATACGCAGGCCACTGCCCCGACTCAGACCCCTCCGCCGACTTTCAGCCAGAACGCTCCACCGCAGGCCCCTTCCCCGACCTACAACGGAGCGCGGCCTCCGTATCAGCCGCAGCAGGGCGGTTATTATCCGCCACAGCCGCAACAGGGCGGCTATTACCCTCCGCCGCAACAGGGCGGATACTATTCTCCACAGCAGCCCTATAATGCCCCCCCTCCCAGCGGCCCTGTAACCATTCCTCCGGGAACTCTTCTCCGCGTGCGGATGGCTGAGACGCTGGATACAGCCCACCTGAAGAGCGGCACGTATTTCCAGGCAACCGCCGCTGCTGACGTTTACCAGAACGGTGTGCTCGCCATCCCGCGCGGCGCTGTTCTCACCGGCCAGGTCATCGAGTCCAAGAAGGCTGGCGATCTCGGCGGTTCGGCCGAATTGCGGCTGCAGCTCGACAGCATCAACCTCGGCGGAACGGTCTTTCCGCTGGCCTCCGATGTCTGGTCGAGCAAAGGTCCCAACAAGGCTGGATACACCGTCGGCAACACGGCGGGCGGTGCGGCACTCGGAGCAATCATCGGCGGCATCGTTGGCGGAGGAGCGGGTGCCGCGATCGGCGCCGGTGTCGGCGGTGTGGGAGGGCTCGCGGCATCGTCAGCAACCAACGGACCTCGCCTCATCCTGCCCGTCGAATCACAGGTCGACTTCCGCCTGACCGGTCCGATCACCGTGCAGCCCGTCTCCTGGCAGGAGGCGCAGCGCCTGGCCTCCAGCGTCCCGCAGCAGCCGCGCCTGGTGCAGCGTCCCTACCGGCCGCCGATGTACGTCGCGCCGTATCCCTACTACCCGTATCCTTACGGGCCTTATCCCTATTACTACGGACGGCCTTACTAGCATCGTTTTTCAGTAGCGCATCGGCCGGGCGACTTCGTGTTGCCCGGCCGTCTTTTTGCAGCCAACACCCCCCGCTGTGCTACCATCGCGTCTCGCGTCCTCCTCCCGCCCAGTCCTCCCACGGAGTTCCGCATGCGCAAGACCGCCCTATCGCTCACCATCGCTGTTTTTCTGCTAGTTTCCAGCATCGATCTTCATTCGGGAACCCTCAACGGAGTTACCCTCCCTGACACCATCCAGGCCAGAGGACCCCTCTTGTCCTAAACGGCATGGGACTGCGGACAAAGTACGGGTTCAAGATCTACGTCGCCGGCCTTTATCTCCAGCAGAAGTCATCCGATCCCGACGCCATCATCAAATCCGACGCGCCGAAGCGAATCGTCATGCAGTTTCTGCACGGAGCCAGCAAAAGCCAGATGGCCGACGCATTCAGCGAATCGTTTCGGGACAACGCACTTGACGCCGAGGCAGCGTTAAAGCCCGACGTGGACCGTTTCCTCAGCCAGCTCGACGCGGTCCACTCCGGCGATCAGATGGTTTTCACGTACATCCCGGGCACGGGCACGATCTTCGTTCTCAACGGCGGCGAGAAACTGACCGTCCCCGGCCCGGCCTTCGCTCAAC
>Ga0206998_1015_pt1 | contig 48523 bp, 37 predicted proteins | sample Alteio_BWMinCont_FD_153309 | JGI IMG/M metagenome (GOLD analysis project Ga0206998, IMG submission 153309) | Enriched cells from forest soil in Barre Woods Harvard Forest LTER site, Petersham, Massachusetts, United States -... | ecosystem: Environmental > Terrestrial > Soil > Temperate forest >... | reverse complement strand
TGGCTTCGGCGACTTTGTCCTGAAGCTTGAGGGCCAGGCCGAGATCGTAATTGAGCTGCGGGTTGTCGGGCTCGAGGGCGAGTCCGGCGCGGAACTCCTGGATGGCGTGGTCGAGATCGGCCTGCTGCAGCCAGGCGACTCCGGCGTCTTCGTGGAGGATAGCGTTTTTGGGGTCGAGCGCGAGGGCGCGCTGGTAGTAAGTGAGGCCAGTTTTGGCGTCTCCGGTCTGGACCAGAGCCAGGCCGAGGTTGGTGAGGGCAGCGGAGTCGTTGGGGCGCGCGGCGAGGGTGTCTTGAAAGAGGGGAATGGCTTCTTTGGTTTGGCCGGTGCTCTGGAGGGCCAGGGCGAGGGCGTATTTGGCGTCCGCGGAGTTGGGATCGAGTTCGCGCGCGTGGCGGAGAACGGTGATGGCTGCGTCGTCCTGTCCAGCGGCAGCGAGTGCGCGGCCTAATTGCAGGTTGGACTGGAGGTCGTTGGGGGCAAGGGCGACGGCGCGCTGGAGCTCGGCGATGGCTTCGGAGTAACTCTGCTGAACGAGGAGAAGCGAACCGAGGTGGAGGTGGGCGGACGCGAGGTTGGGATCGAGCTGGAGGGCTCGGTCGAGCTCAGGGCGGGCGTCGGCGAGTTTGTTCTGCTCGGCGAGGACGGTGCCGAGGCTGTCGTGGAGGGTGGCGTTGTTGGGATCCTGGGCGATGGCAGCGGCGAGCCTTGCGCGGGCGGACTCGGGATCACCGGTGGCGTCGAGGGTGCGGGCATAGGCGGTGAGGTCGCTCGGGGAAAGCTGGACGCTGGAAGCTTCGAGCTGCTGAAAGAGAAGAAGCGCTTTGTTATAAGCGCCTAACCGAGAATAGCTGAGAGCAAGGTTTAAGGTTGCGGTGCCGTCGCTGGGGTCAAGGGAGTGGGCCTGTTCGAGTTCGGGGACGGCGGCGGAGGGGTTTCCTTCGGCATAGAGGACGGCTCCGAGGGCGCTATGTCCGGCGGCGACCCGGGGGAGGAGCTGGACGACTTTGGCGAACTCGGTGTGGGCGAGGGCGAGGTTGTTCTGCTCCATTGCGGCGTGGCCAGCGCGGAAGGCGAGGGTTGCGGCCTCCACTGTTGCCTGATCTGTGGTCGAATCTGCGGTCACACTCGGCTGAGGGGGCGCCTTAGGGGTTGCGGGGGAGGTTGTCTGGGAGACCGCGGCGGCTGCTGAGAGAGCGAGCAGCAGGGGAATCCAGACGACGTGCTTCATCACCCAGTGATTGTAATCTGCGCTGGAAATGAGGGAACACCTGCCGCTTCGCGCCACAGTCTTCCATAAATTCGTGATCGCTGTCACAATGCGGATTTGGGCGGATAGCTATTTTGACCATTGAGGGTCGTCCATCATGTCGAGGGGTGATTCTGAAAGTCCGTTTGAGCGGCTGCTATTAAGGAAGATTGAGCAGTCGGTTGCGCAGGCCCCGATCCGGGTAACGCTCGGCGAGAAGCCGCCCGGGGAAGCGGGAGACGGGAGCCTGGACAGGGTTGTGATTCGCGATGGCCGCACTCTGGCGAGGATGATGCTGGATCCCGAAGTTGGGTTCGGCGACGCGTATACAGAGGGGCGGATCAGGGTCGAGGGCGACCTGGTTCGCTTTCTGGAGGAAGCGTATCGCATCAGGCAGTCGGGCCGAATGCGGAGCTGGTACAGCGAGCTCATCTCCCGCTGGCTGACGCTCACCCAGGGGAACACCCACCGGGGTTCGGCGCGGAATATCCAACATCATTACGATCTGAACAACGATTTCTACAAGCTGTGGCTCGACCGGAGGATGGTTTATACCTGTGCCTACTTCCCTGCTCTGTCGGCGACACTCGAAGAGGCGCAGGAGGCAAAGCTTGAGCATGTCTGCCGGAAGCTGCAGCTACAGCCGGGGGAGAAAGTTGTGGAGGCGGGGTGCGGTTGGGGGTCGCTGGCGCTCTACATGGCGAAACACTATGGCGTGACGGTGCAAGCCTTCAATATTTCGCGCGAACAGATTCAATATGCGCGGGCACAGGCAAAGAAGGAAGGCCTGACGGGGCAGGTGGAGTTCATCGAGGACGATTACCGGAATATTCCGGAGGGCTTCGACGCGTTTGTCTCGGTGGGAATGCTGGAGCATGTGGGCCACGAGCATTATGGAGAACTGGCGCAGGTCATCCAGAACGCAATCGGGGATTCGGGGCGCGGACTTCTGCATTTCATCGGGCGCAACCGGCCGCAGGCTTTCAGCTCGTGGATTCGGAAACGCATTTTCCCGGGGGCTTATGCTCCGACGCTGCGCGAGTCGCTGGAGATTCTCGAACGAAACAACTATGCGGTGCTGGATGTTGAGAATTTGCGATTGCATTATGCGAAAACGCTGGAGCACTGGCTGGAGCGCTATGAGCGGGCGGTGGACCGGGTCACGGAGATGTTCGGACCTGAATTTGTTCGCGCGTGGCGGCTCTACCTGGCGGGTTCGATTGCGAGCTTTCGCGTAGGGACGCTGCAGCTGTTTCAAGTGGTCTTTGCGGGGCCCCAGTGCGGGCAGATTCCGTGGACGCGCGCTCATCTTTATGAGGGAGAAGCGGGGTATGCGGGCGAAGCGCGGTTGGAGAAGGAATGGACTCCTGCGAGGTACTGATTGTCGGAGGGGGACCGGCAGGGTCTTCGTGTGCGAAGCGGCTGCGCGAGGCAGGCATCGAGACGGTCATTCTGGATAAGGCGACATTTCCGCGCGACAAGGTGTGCGGTGGCTGGATTACGCCTGCGGTGGTTGAGGAACTGGGGATTGACCTGGCGGAATATGCGCGCGGGCGCGTGCTGCAGCCGATTACGGGCTTTCGGATCAGCCGAATGGGCGACGCGGATGTGAAGACGGACTATGGGCAGGCAGTCAGCTATGGCGTCCGGCGGTTTGAATTTGATGACTACCTGCTAAAACGAAGCGGCGCACGGCTGATTCTGGGCAAGGCCCTAAGCAGCGTGGAACGGGCGGGCGATGGGTGGATCGTAAATGGTGAGGTCACGAACGGTGGGATCAGGGGGCGGATGCTGATTGGCGCGGGCGGACATTTCTGCCCGGTGGCGCGGCATCTGGGCGCGAGCGCGCGCAAAGAAGAGGCCGTCGCTGCGCAGGAGATTGAATTCGAAATGACCGCGGAGCAGCGCGGGGCCTGCGCGATTCGCGGGGATGCTCCGGAACTGTATTTTTGCGGCGACCTGAAGGGCTATGGATGGTGCTTTCGCAAGGGAGACTTTCTCAACATAGGGCTAGGCAGGCTGGACGCGCATTCGCTGCCGGGACATGTGTCGGAGTTTGTGCACAGGCTGAAGAAATCGGGGAAGATCGGTTTCGATCTTCCGGCTGCGATGCGCGGCCATGCTTATCTCATCTTTCGCGAGACGAAGCGGCCGGTGGTGGGCGATGGAGTTCTGCTGATCGGGGACGCGGCGGGGCTGGCGTATTCGCAGAGCGGCGAGGGGATACGGCCGGCGATTGAATCGGGTTTGCTGGCGGCGAAAGCCATCATTGCCGCTGGTGGCGAATACTCGCGAGAGCGACTTGAGAGCTATCGCGGGATGCTCGCGGCGCGGTTCGGAGAGGCGAGGCCGGACTGGTCGACGCGCATCGGGCGGAAGCTGCCGACGCAGGTGATGCAATCAGTCGCCAGAGTGCTGCTGGGGACGCGGTGGTTTTCACGCCGCGTGGTGCTGGATCACTGGTTTCTGCATGCCGATGAGCCGGCGCTGGATTGCTGATCCCGCTGCTTCGTGTAACGGCAGAGGGGTTCACACCACTATGGGCACTGTAAGGGTTTGCGGGGAATTCCCGGCTCGAGCAAGAGCGGGAATAGAACCACGATTCTGATCGGTAAAGGTCCTTTACAACAACGAGGAAGTAGATATACTGTTGCGGTCTTCGGGCCAGCAGGTTTTGATGCTGGCTACTGCGCAGGTTGGATTTTCGTGTTGTCTGGCGAAGGCCGCCCCCTCGGTTTTCGCACGTTCCGTTGATGCGCAGTATTTCTGATCAGTGGTTGCCTGATCGCCGGCGGCCCTTTCAGCGCAATTCATAGTCTGTGTGTGGCAGGATCGCCGAGTTGACCTGTCCGCGCCAACTTTAGAGATATTTTGCAGGCTGACGGCTCGCCAGCCACTCACTCCCGCACCAAGTGTCTTTGGAGGCACAGAATTATGACTGACGACGCCCCTTCCGCCCTAGGACCTCTTTTCGGCCCTGACTTCATTCTTGTAACCGTTGATGACGCCAACAAGGTTTCGTACCAGTTGGAGATCTTTCCGGACGGCAACAATTCGCTCCTGAAATCAAACGGTATCGCCCAGCAGTTCTACTTCATGCCGCAGCGCATCTACCTGGCGAAGAAGCAGGATTCGCCGCAGGACTTCGATTTTGGCATGACCGTATTCAAGGGTCTTTTGACCCCGGAGGATACGGTTGGCGTTAATCCAGGCCAGACGACCGGCGGAGGCGACGTGGAGGTGGGCGGAGGGTTCTGCACCTTCTCGACAACGTTCGCAATTCCACCAGAGGTCATCGCGAATGCCATCGCGGCGCTCAAGAGCCAGAATTTTGCCGCGCCGCCTCCGGCGAGGCTGCTTCCCTACATGCAGTTCGGCCCGAGCGACCCTGCTCCGCTGCTGGGTATTGTTCCCATCCTGAGCAATGATGTTTCTATTTCGATCCCGCAATTCGCGCCGGGCGGTAGTCCAGCTGCGCCGCTTTGGGCACAGGCCCAATGCGCGCAAAAAGGCAGTATCGAAGCAGAGGGCATCAGCAGCTTCCTGGTGAGTTGTGATGAGCTTGCCGCGGGCGCGATCGCGGGCTCACTCAAGGCCGGCGTTTCGCCCTTTACTGTGAACTATGCGCTCAGCGAGCAGTTCTATCTGCCGTCCTGCTTCATCTCCGTCACCATCGACATGGATAAAACGTTCGATTCGTTTTCGGCGGCCATTTCAGCCGGTAACGCTTTTGTGAGCGGGAGTTTCCAAGAAGCTTACTCGAACTGCGTAACGAACGGCTCCATCGTGACGGATATGAAGATTGACGAAGCCGCGATCCCCGCCGATCTCAAGACGATGATCCTGCAGCAGTGTCAACAAATGCAGGAAAACGCGGTCAACTGGGTGAAGGATGAGATTTTCGACTGGCAGCCCACCGACGGAGGAGCCGCGCAGGCCCCCCCCGAGTCGCTGCTGGGAAGCATATTCGGCGGCGCATCCGTATCCATGAAGTCGACATATCAGCACCGCGGGCTTAACGTCACCCAACAGCTTACGCTCGACACGACGATTGCGAAGGACGATACATTGTCGGGCGATCTCTCTGACCTTGAGCCAGCGATTAAAGCTGATCTCAACAAGTATCTCGCGATCGTAGATATCGGACAGTTCTTCCAGAAAGTGCAAGTGGCGGCGACCAACGCGATCAACTGGAATGAAACGCTGCCGGACGGCACGAACCTTGCGGACCCGATCATGTCGGCGATGGTATCGGTCAGTTATCCCAATTACGACCAGCCGCTGGGCGCCAACAACACGGTGAACCTACAGACGCTCGGGCAAGGCTACCATTACATAACCGGTCAAGCCACAGGACAGGACGGTATCGCACAGTGGACTTCCAACAATCCAGCTGACGTTATCAACATTGCCTTCCTAAGGTTGGACAACCCGATTACGCAGTGGCCATCGGATCAGGTGCAGGTGACCAAGACGCTGATCTTCGATGGCAACGACCCGCGGGTCGATCTAACGAATAATCAGACCCAAGTCGTTCTGACCACGACGGACAACGACCATACGCCGGTGATCGACCTGACTTCCGTCGGCTATGTTTTCGTGCGCTTCATGTGCAGACCTCTGCCGGCAAACGTGACAATCGTGATTAACACCACGCTTGGACCGCGCAAGGACAGCATTACGGTCACGAATACGAACCAGAAGAGCGCCATTTGGGAGATCTTTTCGGACAAGTACACCGCCCAGACCTCGTTCCAATACACCGTGCAAGTGACGGTGCAGGGTCCGAACTTCACGGACAACCCGATCGTCTACCAATCGGCGGCTCCAATCACTGTGCCCCTTCCTCCTGGGAGGGTGAAGTACAACCCTCTGCTGAGTCTTCAATTGCCCGATGCGCCTGCGAATCAGGTGGCGGCGATCAATCAATACATCCTGCAATATCAGCAGCAGATGGCCGGCACACTCGCTTAGGAGCAAAACAATGGGAGCCCCTTCCCCGCCTGGAGGGTTACAGATCACCGCTGACCCCTCCGGCGGTCTGCGTCAAGTCGAGCGTGCGCCCGGCCTACAGTTCATCACGCCGATCAAAGTTATAGCTGTCGATGTGAATCAGAACCTGCCGCTCGAGTCGAGCCAGAACGGCAACGTCTTCACCGACAGGTTCAACGCGCAGCTGAGCTGGTTCCTTCCGAGCTATCAACTGGCTCCGGATATCGATGCCAGCTTTTCGTTTGCTGCGAGCGGGGGACAAAAGGCCGGGTTAGACGGAAACCCTTACTACCAGGCGACGATCTCGCTGACGCTGGCCAAGGTCGAGCCGCCTGACGTCACAGCGTATCGAACGGCGAATCCGTCGCAGCAGCTTCAGGAGATTCCGCTGAGCGGGATCGCGGTCGAGTTGACGACGACGGCCAACGATCCGCAGACCGGACAGGCGCAGCAGAGTGTCTATACGGCGACGGTGGCAGCGAATGCGGATGGAAGCCTGACGCTTTCGTTCGGTCCGATTGTCGGTACTTACGTGCTGGTGGCGTACAGCAATCTTCAAAACGGCGGCGCGACGGTATCGCTTTCAGCACAGTTCGAAGTGTGGCGTTTGCTGCGGGTGATTCACCCGATCTGGCCGCCGATTCGCGTAACTGGGCCGCCAATCCGCGGTGTTGGGACGCCGGTGCTTGAGGGGCGACCGCGGCCGTTGCCGCAGGCGATCTTTGAGCCAGTCGGAACTCCCATCTCTGCACCAGGCAGGCCACCAACGGAATTTCCCATTTCGGGGCCTCGCCCACCAGAACCGCAACCGGTGCCACAACCAACATATGTAACTGCCAACGATCCATATGCACTGGCGCTCCCGCTGGCGCAGAAATATGCCGCACCCGGCTACGCGCCGGCCTACACGATTACCGACACGAATGGTGTAAGGCCGATTGTCAGCATCAACGATCTCAAAAATTTCAACTCCAGCGGCTCGGATTTCACCGAGTTCACGGCGCTCGGAGATGTTTCGGGGCAGTTTCCGTCTTTCAGCCGCTTGTATATCGGGGGGATCAGCCGGACGATCATTGCGGTGCCAGCGGCTTACGGTATTGTGCGTAGCAAGAATGGCACGGCAGCGCAGTGCCAGGCACTGCTTGACAGCACGGCCGGAGGCAGCGGCGCAGCCAAGTTTCAATTCTCATTCGTGCTGGGGCCGGTGGTGAGCCAGTTCGATCAGTTCGCGTTGCAGACAGCGCTAGCGGCTAATCCAGAATCGCAAAACTGTACGCTGGTTTTGCCCCAGCGGCTGGACACATCGCAGCCCATGACATTGTTGACGCCGTTTCAGTCGTCGGCGGCTTACACGGCGGGGTTGCAGCCGAACACGTTCCAGCTCGATGTCGATATTACGGACGGCAGCGTGACGGGGTCCGCCGTGGCCAATGCCAACCTGTTTATCAACCAGCTCTCGACGACGGTTGAGCCGTATTTGTCCGGAAGCTTCGGCATTGTGCTGGACGATGCGTATCCGCATGCGGTGATCGCCAGCGTGGTTGTCAATCTGAACGACACCAGCGGCAGTGATGAGCTTTCATATAGCGTCGCGGCGGATGGAAGCACGATTCAACTAATCAATGTGTCGCCTTTGGACCTGGAGGTTTCGCGCTACGCAATCGTAAACGGTACGAGCGCTCCACCTGAGAACTTGAACCAGGAGATTCTAGCCGGACAGAGCTTCACTCTTAGCGACAAGGCGTCGTCGCCGGGTGTCGCGCTGCTTGTGGATCGCACTCTGGCACTGGAGAACCCTTTCACCAAGGTGGCGCTGCAGCGCTACGTGTCGTTCATAACCCAGGACGTGCAGAGCGTGAACTATCAGATTGGGATTGTGGCGAATGGGGTGAATTTCACCGTGATGGGGATTGCGGAGATCGATATTGCGATCACGATTCCATCGCTGCCGACTGTCGCGGTTCCGAACTCAACACTGACGGCGCTGAGCCTTGCGAGTAATACAGTCATCAACCTGCCGATTCAGAACGCGATCACTTCCCTTTCGGCGGTCATCGCATTTACGGTGAAGGCCGTGGATACGGCCAAGGCAAATGTGCAGTTCACGGTTACGAATGATTTTGTCGATCAGCCGGTGTATGTGCTCGAGTCTTCGGGCATTCCGCCGTTTCCGGCGTGATTTGAGACGTGTGGCGTGACGATTGATTTGTCAGGAGACGGTCTGATAGTTGGAGTTCTGGATGTTCACGGTCAGCTGCTTCTTGACTCCGTCGACGAGAACGGACGAGACGTGGTTGGGACCGTTGGGGATTTTTGCGAACTGGGCCGAGATTTTCACGGCATCGCTGGGGTCCTTGAGGTAACTGTCCACGTTGAAGCTCTGCAGGGCTTTCTGCTGGAGTACCCCCTCCCTCCGTATGGGTGGAAGTCCAGCGATGTTATTTTTTCGAGCCGGTAGCGTCGTGTCCGCCCTGGTGAAGGACGAGGTGGGTCACTTCGCCCTTGTCGTTCTTGAAGAATTCGATTTCAGCGTCGACGACTTTGAGGAAGAATTCTGTCTCGGATTCTGCAAAGAGAGGAAATTTGGGCTGGTTGGTCGCCTGTGCCATCAATTGGCCTCCTTCCGCAGTGACAACGATGCTGAATGTAGGCGCCAGCTGGTAGGTGCCAACGTACTGCGCGAGAACCGCAAGCGAGACGGCGATTTCTTTGCGCTCCGAGGGCAGAACGACCTTCTCACCGTATGCAACCGCCGCGAGTTTAGTTGCGATCTCTTCTGGAGCGCCTCCGTTGAGATTGGCGAGCACGACAACGGTGAGCTTGTCGTCTGGATAGTAGGCGAGGTCAGTGTTGAAGCCCTCGATGCCACCGCCGTGCTCGATGATCTGGCGCCCGTTCACAGCGTGCACCATGAGTCCACAGGCGTAGTTCTCTTTGAAGGGCGTGGTCATTTTCTTGAGCGATGTAGCGGATAAGACCTTGCCTCCGATGAGGCCCTGCTCCCAGAGGAGGAGGTCGTGTGTGGTGGAGTAGAGTGCGCCGGCGGAGAAGGGAATGGTCATGTCGACGTAGCCGGCGTTTACCGGGCCGTTTGGGCCGGGCGCGTATCCGTAGGCGCGGTGAAGGATGATGGCGGAGTTTGAGTCGTATCCGGAGTCATTCATACCGAGCGGCTTGAAGATGTTTTGCTCGACGAATTCCTGGTAGGTCTGTCCGCTGATTTTTTCGAGGAGGTATCCGAGGAGGACGTAGCCGGAGTTGCTGTATTTCCACTTTTCTCCCGGCTGGAAATCAAGGGGTTTGTCGCGGAAGCGCGCGACGAGCTTTTCAGGCGTGGTGGGCGTGGACTCGGTCGAGCGGTAGTCCGGGAAGTCGGTGAAGCTGGGAATGCCCGAAGTATGCGTGAGCAGGTTGTAGATGGTGACCTTGTCCCACGCGGCCGGCGCATCGGGTATGTACTTTTTCACGAGGTCGCTGGTGCTGAGCTTGCCGCGCTCCTCAAGCAGAAGGATGGAGGCGGCGGTGAACTGCTTGGTGATGGAGCCAAGACGGAACTTTGCTTCGGGCGCGTCGGGTATTTGCCATTCGAGATTGGCGTAGCCGTAGCCTTTGTCGAGCAGGATCTTGTCGCCCTGAGCGACAAGGACTGTTCCCATGAAGCGCTTGCCGGCGACATAAGACTGGACGACCTGGTCCATACGGGCAAGGTCTGGGCGGGCGGCGTCCTGCGCATAAAGCAGGCAGGCGGTGAAGAGAGAAACGGCAGGGACGATGCGACGCAGCAGTCTCGGGCTCATCATTGGGTCATCTCCGATGCCGGGGGCGACGGCATGGGAAGGATACCGCACCGTAGTCATGCAATTTCGTGGAGTATGCGGGCCTGCGATGCCGATTCTCAGCAGCAATCCGATGGGGAGGCATAGGTCTTCGGGCGCTGCCGTATGCGCTATGAGCGGGGCGGATGTTGGGGAGTGCGTAACGACTGTCGCGTAGGTGAAGCTCGACATTACGTAACCCAAAGTGCGCCTATTCGAGCACGAATGGACATTGTCCTTTGGTAATCAGCAGGATAAGAGATTCTTTCCGAGCAGTTTTTTCTTGATTCGACGGCAATTTCCTGCCATAACAGGATCACACCCAGCTTCTCCATAGGAGAAAGGAAGGGTTATCGGAAGGCCGTTTTTTGTTGAGGTACTGGTTGCAAGGTTCTCAGGAATGTCTTCAGGATGTTGAGCTGTCTGACCGCCACGGAAGTGCGAGGCTCAGGCGGCTCTTGGTGTCTTAGGGCGGGACTGAAGGCAAATATAGGCTGCTCACCAAAGGAGTGGATGTGAAAGAACATGGGGTTGTGAAGTGGTTTAATGGCGCAAAAGGTTATGGATTCATCCAGCGTTCAACAGGCGAGGATGTGTTCGTGCATTTCTCTGCCATTCTGGACACCGGGTACAAGACATTGAACGAAGGCGAAGCGGTAGAGTTCGAATGCCAGCAGGGTCCGAAGGGCCTGAATGCGGCAAACGTGATCCGGGCTGCCTAAGGTATTTTCGGAAGTTTCTCTGCCCTTTCTTGATCTTCCAGGTCACCGCTCCGTGTTGGTTGCGTTGACTTTGCCACAGTAGCTTCGCGTTACACTTTTCCGAAAATGCTATCGCCGGTTCCGGCATGAGCGCGATGACGCGCCACCAGAAGTGACCGGAACTGTTCTCTCTTAAACGGCCTCTCGCCTAAGGCGACGAGGCCGCTCGTGTCTCAGGGTGGGTTAGAGGAGGTAGCTTCCGGCACCCCGCCTTCGAGCCTTTCGAGCGCCCAGGCGGCGGATTCGGCGAGGACCGGATCGGCAGAGCGCGACCAGGACTCAAGCGTCGGGCGAAAGCGCGCGAGCCGGCTGTTGCCCATGGCGATGGCGAGGTTGCGGCGAAAGCCGGCGAAGCGGGTTCGCTTGACGGGCGAACCGAAGAACCACGTTCCGAAGGCCTGTTCATCGAACGAGGCAAGCCAGTCGAGAGCGGGATTGACTAACTGCGGGCGCGGCGCTAGCTCAGGGTCGGCGGCGATCGGTGCTCGCCGATTCCCTGCTCCTTTATTCCAAGAAGCTCCGGTATTCCAAGAAGCTCCGGAATTCCAAGGACAGACGTCCTGGCAGATATCGCAGCCGAAGACCTGGCGGCCGATGCCTTCACGGAGATCCGAAGGTATTTCTCCCCTTTTCTCAATGGTCAGGTAGGAGATGCAGCGGGTGGCGTCCATCTGGTAGGGGGTGAGCGCTTGCGTTGGGCAGGCGTCGATACAGCGGGTGCAGCTTCCGCAGCGGTCGGCGGCGAGTGGCGGCAGCTCGGCGGCGGGGAGTTCGAGGGAGGTGAGGATGACCCCGAGGAAGAGCCAGGAGCCAAGCTGCTGGTTGAGGAGGCAGGTATTCTTTCCGGTCCAGCCAAGGCCGGCGTAGCGGGCATAGACGCGCTCGACGAGCGGGCCGGTGTCGACGTAACAGCGGGATTCGTACAGGCCGAGAGCTTCCTGGAGGCTGGCATTCAAGACGTCGAGGCGCTTGAGTAGGACTTTGTGGTAGTCGGCGGGTCGCATCGAGCCGGCTTCGGACTGGACCCCGGACCAGGCGTAGCGGGCGATCCATCCTGCGCCTTCGGGGGCAGGATCAACGGAGCGGGGTTCATCAACGTTGTAGTTTGCAACGCACACGATTACAGATCGGGCCCACGGGAAGGCCGCGCGCACGGAGGATCGGATGAGTTCTCCACTTTCGTTGCGGCGCTTGAGGTAATCCATTTCGCCGGCGGCTCCGGAGGCGATCCAGTCTTCAAAACGACGGCGCTCTTCCCTGCTCTCGGCGCCGTCGGGCGCAGGGATGGCGGCGATTCCGGCGGCTGTGAAACCCGCTTCGCGAGCGAGCGTGTCGATCAGGGACTGCGTGATGGGCACTCTTCAGGGTGACATATTTCATGGTCCGGCGGTCGGCGGCCGGCGATCAAAAGGTTTAAGGTATTCGGGTCAGGGAAAACGGAATCGGGCCCCGCGCCGCCAGCATCTGAAGATCGGACTGCGTAAAAGGAAAAGATCGGTATGCCAGCAGAAGCGACACCGAAGGCCAGCCTGGTCGATTATCTGGCTGCGGAGCGGACGCTTCTGGCGTGGATTCGCACCGGCCTGGCGCTGATGGGATTCGGGTTTGTGCTGGCGCGCTTTGCTCTATTCCTGCAGCAACTCCACTTGATACAGGGTGGGCTCCCGCAGGAGCACTCGGGGTTTTCGCTTTGGTCGGGGACGGCGCTGATCATCGTCGGGGTGGTCGTGAACATGTTTGCCGGATGGCACCATCTGCGCACGATGCGCGCACTCGATCGTGGCGAAACGGCGTACCCACGGGCTTCAGTACAGGCGGTCGCGATTGCTTTCCTTCTCGGACTTGTCGGGCTGGCGATGGCGATCTATCTCGTCTCGGTCCGCGATTCCACTCATTCAGGTTCTGAGCACGGTAAGGAGACAGGTATGGCGGTCAGCAAGGATAACGGGATAGTTCAGGTGACCAGCAGTCACTCGGTGGACGAGACGGTAGAGAAGCTCAAGGGCATTCTGCAGGCGAAGGGAGTGGCGTTGTTTGCGCTGGTCGATCACAGCGGTGAGGCAGAAAAGGTGGGGATGACGATGCGTCCCACGAAGCTGCTGATCTTTGGGAGTCCAAAGGCGGGCACTCCGCTGATGCAGGCCGCGCCCAGCGTTGCGATCGATCTGCCGCTGAAGATACTGGTCGCGGAGGACGAGCACGGGAAGGTGTGGATTTCGTATAACAGCCCGGAGTACTTGCAGGAGCGGCACGACCTGCCGAAGGAGCTACTGCAGAACATCGCGGTTGTAAAGACCCTCGCGGTGAAGGCCGGCGAGTAGCGACGGAGGCGTATGTGAAGGATATCGCGGTCGCGATAAGGGAGTTTCTGGCGAGACTTTGTGACTGATAATTGGAGGAATTATGACGACACGTCCACCGCTGCCTCCGTTTACACGCGAGACGGCGATAGAGAAAGTTCGGCTGGCGGAGGATGGCTGGAATTCGCGCGATCCTGAGAAGGTGGCGCTGGCGTATTCGGAGGACTCGCGCTGGCGAAACCGCGCGGAATTTGCGAACGGCAGGCAGGAGATTATCGCCTTCCTCACGCGCAAGTGGGCCAAGGAGCTGGACTACCGTCTGATCAAGGCGCTCTGGGCCTTCGGCGGCAACCGCATCGCCGTGCGCTTTGCCTATGAGTGGCACGACGACTCGGGCAACTGGTACCGGTCGTATGGGAATGAGAACTGGGAGTTCAATGACGATGGGCTAATGCGGGTAAGGTATGCGTGTATCAATGACCTCCCGATAAGGGAGTTGGACCGCAAATATCACTGGCCGCTGGGGCGGCGCCCCGATGAGCATCCGGGATTAAGCGAATTGGGGCTCTGAAGTGAAGATCACCAGATATGGCAGGAGATTTCATCATGAGCGAGTCAAGTGTGAAGAAGTATGACGTAGTGGTGCTGGGTAGCGGCGAAGGCGGCAAATTTGTCGCGTGGACACTGGCCAGGCAGGGGAAGAAGGTCGCGGTCATTGAGCGGAGATACATCGGCGGGTCATGCCCGAATATTGCCTGTCTTCCCAGCAAGAACGTGATCCACAGCGCCAAGGTAGCCTCCTACTTTTATCGCAGCGAGGAATTCGGCATCAGCAAGGAGAATGTCCGGATCAGCATGCCTGCGGTGCGAGAGCATAAGCGGAAGATGGTCGATGGCCTGGTCCAGATGCATCTCGACAATTACAAGGCAAGCGGGGCGGAGTTGATCCTCGGATCGGGGCGCTTCGTGGGGCCGAAGGCGATTGAGGTTGAGCTCTCAGCTGGAGGGACAGTGCTGGTGCGCGGAGACAAGATTGTCATCGGCACCGGAACGCATGCGACGTTGCCAGATGTCCCTGGGCTGGCAGAATCGAAACCGCTTACGCACATCGAGGCGCTGGAGCTGGATCATGTTCCGGAACACCTGCTGGTGATGGGAGGCGGTTACGTGGGCCTTGAGCTGGCGCAGGCGATTCGTCGCCTGGGCAGCAGGGTGACCGTTATAGATCACAACCATCGGCTGACACACAGAGAAGATGAGGATGTGTCCCAGGCGCTCTACGACTTGTTTCAGGATGAGGGCATTGAGGTGGTGCTGGGGGCGCAGTTTGGCGGTGTTGAAGGCAGATCGGGCGAGTCAGTGAAGCTGCGTGTCACCCAAGGCGGCGTGGAAAGGACGCTGGACGGGACGGACCTGCTGGTCGCGACGGGGCGCACACCGAACACGAGCGGGATCGGGCTGGAGAAGGTCGGAGTGGAGCTGACTGAACGAGGCTACCTCAAGGTCGATGAGCGGCTGCGTACGACGGCCCCGGATGTGTGGGCGGTTGGCGACTGCGCGGGCAGCCCCCTCTTTACGCATATTTCTTTCGATGATTTTCGCGTGATCGTGAGCGATATAACCGGTGGTCATCGCGTGACGACCGGACGGCAGGTGCCATTCTGCATGTTCACCGATCCGGAACTGGCGCGGGTAGGACTGAGCGAGACGGAAGCCAGGGAGCGAGGCATCGCATATCGACTGGCAAAGGTTCCCATGATGGCCGTGCTGCGCACGCGCACGTTGTCTGAAACGCGCGGATTCCTGAAGGCCCTTATTGATACGGAGAGCGATCGGATTTTGGGGATCACGGTGTTCGGAGTGGGCGCGGGGGAGATCATGGGCTCGGTGCAGATCGCGATGATTGCAAATCTTCCGTACACAGCTCTGCGCGATGCGGTTTTGACCCATCCGACTCTGCTGGAGGGGCTGATTCCGCTCTTCTCGTCGGTGCAGCCGGTCGTCAAACCGGCGGCGGTGCATGCGTGAAGCACGCGCACAAAGGGAAAGCAATTTGATGAAGAGAGTTGCGGAGGATATCCACGGATACACGTACGGAGCGGACGAGGTTGGCGCTTCTCCTGTGTCAATGAAAGAGCTGGAGGAGTTGAAGACCAGCGCTGGATTGACGGCGGAAGACGAGCGCTACCTCAGGCTGGCAGGCGAGGTGCTCGCGGAGCAGACCGCGCGGATCGTGAATCATTGGCGCAGCGGCATCATCGCCAGCATTCCCAATCTCGCAAGGCACTCACGCACGCCGGAGGGAGAGGCGATTCCCGAATATCTGGCGAACAGCAACCTGCGATTCGAGCAATGGATTCTGGACACGTGCCTGAGGTCGTACGACCAGGACTGGCTCAACTATCAACAGGAGATCGCGTTGCGGCACACGAGCGTGAAGAAGAATAAGGTTGATGGGGTCCGGTCGACTCCGTTTGTGCCGCTGCGCGACATCATCGCATTTATCGCGGTGATCAACGAAACGATCAAGCCCTATCTCGCGGCCAAGGGGCATCCGGTCGTGGAGGTGCAGAGGATGCATGCGGCCTGGTGCAAGTCGCTACAGCTTCAGTTGGCACTATGGGCGAGGGTATATGCCGACGCAGGGCAGGGTGCGAACGAATGGTGACGCACCACGCGGTAGAAGATGAATCTTCCTGCGATCGCGTTCAATCGGATATTCCAGGGAGTAACGTATGCCCCTGATCGAGAAGATTCTTTTCCCCGTGAGTTTCTCGCCCTCCTGTGTGGCCATGGCGCCATATGTCAAACGATCATCATCCATATTTGGCGCGAGGGTGTCACTGATTCATGTTGTCGATCCTGCAAGCTTCAACAGCTTTGCGCTGGTTTCGCGGCCAATGTCTGAGGTCAACGAGGACCTTCTGGGGATTGGCCTGGAAAGACTCGATTCGTTCCTGGTGAATGAATTCCCTGCCGCCCAAGCTTCAAGAATCCTGGCTTCGGGAGATGCGGCAACAGAGATCGCCAGGGTCGCGCGGGCTGAAGGTTTCAGCATGATCATCATGCCCACGCACGCGGGCCGGTTCAGGCAGATGCTACTCGGCTCGACCACTGCCAAGGTGCTCAACGATGCGGATTGCCCGGTATTGACAAGCACACATGCCGAGACCATCGCTCCGAAGCCCATGGAGCACAGAGAATGGCTGTGCGCAATAGGGCTGGGGCCCGGTTCGGAGAAGATGCTTCGTTTCGCTACAGGCGCAGCGGCAGAAGCGCGCGGCAAGTTTACGATCATTCACGCGGTACAGACAGGCAATCCGGATATTCCTGTGCAACTGGATCTCAAAGAGCAGATCCAATCTGCGGAGAGGCACTACGCCATGCAACGCATCGCCGAGCTTCAAGGGATAGTTGGTTCGGAAGCTCCGGTTCGTGTTGCCGTGGGCTCAGTCAAAGAGGCTTTGCTCGAGGCAGCACTGGAGTCGGATGCCGATGCGCTCATTGTCGGAAGAAGCTCCCGGCCTGGCTCACATGGCCGCATGCGAGACCTGACCTACGCGATGGTTCGCGACTCTCCGTTTCCAGTTCTCAGCGTGTAAGAACTTGTCGGCCCGGCGGCAGACCCTGCCCAAACTGCCGCTCGAACGCTGGCGGTCCCCAAATCCCCGTAAAACCTCCGGTGGTGAGCAAACTGCATCTACCTGAGGGCAGGACTCGCTCACAAAGGCAGCGAATACATTCGCATCGGCGCTGGTTATGTATTTCACGAAGGCGGCTGGCCGGTTCTTAAGCGGCAAATTGCGGTTTTGCACCCGCTTGCCTACTATCGTAGAGGTCGAGGGCCGGACTCCGAAGATGACGAGGAAACCTCTGTCTTCTGGGCGTCAAGCTCTCGTCCCTCCCCCAGAACGACTTACTCTTACGGATTGGATAAAGGTACATAAAAGCTGAATATGCGCGTACTTATTACCGGAGTTGCTGGTTTTCTGGGATCGCATCTGGCAGATGCACTGCTGGCAGAGGGGAATGCGATTGCAGGAGTCGACAACCTGTCGACGGGATCGCTTGAGAATCTGAAGCACCTTAAAAATGAGGGGCGCTTCGAGTTCCGGGAACACGATATCTGCACGCCGTTCGACGTGGGGCACGTGGATTATGTGTTCAACTTCGCTTCGCCGGCGAGTCCGGTGGATTATGCGCGGCTGGGTGTGGAGACCCTGAAGGTAGGATCGCGGGGCACGACCCACGCCCTCGATATCGCCAGGAAGTACAAGGCAAGGTTTCTGCATGCATCGACTTCGGAGTGCTATGGGGACCCGGATGTGCATCCGCAGACGGAGGACTACTGGGGGCATGTGAATCCGATCGGGCCGCGCTCGGTATACGACGAGGCGAAGCGGTTCTCGGAAGGAATGACCATGGCGTATCACCGCTATTACGGCGTGGATACGCGACTTGTAAGGATATTCAACACCTACGGGCCGCGCCTGCAGAAGAATGACGGGCGCGTGATTTCGAACTTCATGGTGCAGGCGCTGAAAGGCGAAGACCTGACGGTCTATGGCGATGGCGGGCAGACCCGGAGCTTCTGCTATGTGTCGGACGAGATCGAGGGGATTCTCGGGCTGTCCCGGACGGATGAGCACCTGCCGGTGAATGTGGGCAATCCGACTGAGTGGACGATTCTGGACTGCGCGAAAGCAGTGCTGAAGGTGACGGAATCGCCGAGCAAAATTGTGTATCATCCGCTGCCGGTGGATGACCCGACGCAACGGCAGCCGGACATATCGAAGGCCAAGCGGCTGTTCGGATGGGAGCCGAAGATCGATCTGGAGACCGGGTTGAGGTTGAGCCTGGACTACTTCCGGGCTGCGGTCGAGTCGGAGAAAGAGCTGGCTAAATAAGGGCTGAAGCAGGGTCAGCGATCAACGATGAGCGTTTCCAGGTTCCAGAATCTGGACCCTTCGGCTTCGCTCCGGGCGGCCTCTAAGCCTGCCTGGTTCTTCGTTCAAGGATAATCCTTACAATCGGAAGAAAAGTTCTTTATGCTTGCAATTATATTGCGTGCAAGAGCAGAGAAGTATTTCGCGCCACCGATGGGTGCGCACAGCAGTTTACTCTTTGCAGGACGGGTGCTGGCAGGCATGGATTTTGAGCAGTTGAGGACTTTTCTGGAAGTGTGCCGGTTGCGGAGTTTTTCGCGAGCCGCAGAAAAACTAATGGTGACGCAGCCTGCGATCTCCGCGCAGATTCGCACGCTGGAAAATGAAGTAGGCGCGCGGCTCTTCGACCGGGACGGCGGGAAGGTCACTTTCACAGCAGCCGGCAAGGTGTTCGAACCATTTGCCGAGCATTGTCTGCAGTGCCACAACCACATCACGGTCGCGATTGGCGAACTCCACCGGTCGCCGCGGGGAGAGATTTCTGTCAGTGCGAACGAGGCGACGAGCCTGTACGTGCTGCCCACGGTCTTTGCGCAGTTCAAGCAGCAATACACGCGGGTGGGGTTGAGCATCGTGAGAGCCGACCGGGCGCGCTCGATCGAGTCGGTGCTGAGCCGTGAGGCGGATTTTGCGGTGGTGTCTCTGCCGCTCAAGGATCCCCGGCTGTTGGTGGATATTATTCATCGCGACGAAGTGGTGCTGGTTGCGCCGAAGAACCATTCGCTGGCGCAGCGTGAGTCGGTCAAGTTTCCGGAGATTCTGCAACATTCTCTGCTGCTGCCCAAGCAGGGACGTCAACGGGAGCTGATCGAAGACCTCTTCCGCAGCTATGACGTGCAGCCGCGGGTGGCGATGGAGGTCGAGTCGAGCGAATTGCTCAAGAGGTTGATCGTCGCCGGGCTGGGCGTTGGCTTTCTGCCGCGCACCAATGTGCTGGGGGACGAAAAGGCGGGCGCACTCCAGATCGTAAAGGTTGACGGAGTACGGCTGAGCCGCGAGTTGGCGGTGGTCTATCGAAAAGACAAGACGCTGACGCGGGCAGCCCATGCTTTCCTGGAGATTGCCACAGGCAGGGCGCGTCCCCATGCGCCGGCTCCCCCAGTGAAGAAAAGCAGAGGGTAGGGTCAGGGAACTGCTTAGCTAGATCTCTCACACCGCGAAGATCGGATGCGAAAGCAACCGGTCTACTCTGCGGGTCTGGACCCGGCGTTTTTCGTGGATTTCTTTCGCGGCGCAGAACGGCTCACCTGCGGTTGAGCGCTGTTACGCGAGCTGAGCGGCGATCCGTTGAGGGTATCCCGTGGACTGGCGGACAATGAGACGCGTGGGAATCGTCAAGTGGCGCTCCTGCGATGGCTCGACGTTTTCGGCGACGGAGCGAAGAGATTCGAAGGCTCCGCGAGCCAGATCCTTACGTGACATTCGGACAGTGGTAAGGGGCGGATAGACGAACTCGGCGAGATGGATGTCGTCGAAGCCGATGACCGACATGTCTTGGGGAACCTTGAGTCCGGCGCGGGCCAGAATGCGGAGAGCGCCGATTGCCGTCATATCGTTGGAACACATGACAGCGGTGGGTTGTTCGGACAACGACAGCAGGTGCTGCATGGCGTGCACGCCGCCCTCGAGGGTGTGATCTCCCTCGATTAGCCACTCGGGATTAGGGTGGACACCAATCTCTTCCATCGACTCGATGAAGGCGATCTTGCGGGACTGGGCAGAGCCCTGGCGGAGCGGCCCGCTGATAAAGGAGATGTTGCGATGGCCGAGCGCAGCGAGATGCTGCACGCCCTCGTGGATTCCCTTGCGGTAGTCGACGACCAGGGTGCGAACCAGCGGACTGGGCGGCCCGGCATCGACGAAGACCATAGGGATGTCACGCGAACTGAGCTCCTCGAGCAGGGGCTGCTCGATGCCGAAGGTCATCACGGCAACGCCTTCGACGTGGCGCTCGAGCATGCGGCGGATGCAGGTGGTCATGCGGGCGAGATCGTAGTTGGTGGAACCGATGAGGATTTCGTAACCGTTGGCGACGGCGATTTCTTCGAAGCCCTCGATGAGCTCAGGGAAAAACGGGTTGGTGATCTCGGAGACCAGCAGGCCGAGGAGGCGTGTGCGTCCTGAGACGAGGGCACGGGCCTGGGTGTTGGGAAAGTAATTGAGCTCTCCGATGGCTTTCCAGACCCGCTCGGCGAGCTGCTTGTCGACCGTAGGGACGCGGTTGATGGTGCGGGAGACGGTGGCAATGGAAACACGCGCGTGCTTGGCTACATCGCGAATATCGAGACGACGCTTTTCAGTCCTGCTTTGACGAGGAAGTTTTTTAGTGGGCACCCGAGCAGCCTTTCAACTTGACTTGGCCAGTGTAGAACGCATAAGTTCAAAGTTCCAGTAAACGTTTGCCGGGATTAAAGATGGTAAAACGCTTTAGCGACGTGGCAGTATGCTTATTCGTGAGGAAGGCGGTATGGAGGAATGTTGAACGCTCTCAGGGAAGAGGTCCTGGAAGCGAACCTGGAGCTGGTGAAGCGCGGTCTGGTGCTTTACACCTTCGGGAATGCGAGCGGAATCGATCGGAAAACAGGGCTGGTGGCCATCAAACCGAGCGGGGTGCCGTACGAGACGATGAAAGCGTCGGATCTTGTGGTCACTGATCTGGATGGCAAGATCATCGAGGGCGAGTTGCGGCCCTCTTCCGACCTGGGAACGCATCTGCTGCTGTATCGCGAGTTCCCTGCTATCGGCGGGGTGGTGCATACCCACTCGGAGTATGCCACGGCGTGGGCACAGGCGGGACGGGAGATTCCGGCATACGGGACGACGCATGCGGATTACTTTTACGGTCCAGTTCCGTTGACGGATGAATTGACGGACGAGGAAATCGGCGGCGACTACGTGCTGAATACGGGTCACGCGATCGTGCGGAGATTCAAGGAGCTGAATTCATCTGCTGTCCCGGGGGTTCTGGTGAGGGGGCATGCGCCGTTTGCATGGGGCAAAACAGCGATGGACGCGGCGCACAACGCCGTGGTTCTGGAAGCGGTAGCGCGGATGGGATATTACACGGCGACTCTGAACGCAGCGTGCGAGGGAGTATCGCAGGCGTTGCTGGACCGGCATTATTTTCGCAAACACGGCGCGAAGGCGACGTATGGGCAAAAGGACAGCGAACAGGGATCGGGGCCGCGGGAACAAGGTAGTTGAGGATTCGGTGTGGCGTCAGGGGTCAGGGTGTAGGAATCTCGTAATAACCAAGGGAACAAACATACATGCAGGCTCAACTCTTTGGAGCGCTCTCCACTTATTTTGCTGCGCCGGGTCACTCGCTGGCACACCTCAATTCAGTCGATATCGCCGTCATCGTCATTTATTTTGCGATTGTCATCTTCATCGGCTTCTACCTGAAGGGCTCAGCAAATACCAGCGAAGAATTCTTCATGGCGGGCCGGGAAATGACGGCGTGGATAGCGGGCCTGAGCTTTGTCTCCGCCAACCTCGGGTCGCTCGAGTTGATGGGCTGGGCAGGATCGGCGTATCAGTACGGAATTCTGGCGACGCACTGGTACTGGATCGGCGCAATCCCGGCGATGCTCTTTCTCGGCATCATCATGATGCCGTTCTATTACATCTCGAAGGTCAATTCGGTCCCCGGGTATCTGCACCTGCGGTATGGGGACGGAGCGCGGGCGCTGTCGGCGGTGAGCTTCGCGTTCATGACAGTGCTGATGAGCGGCATCAACATGTACTCAATGGCACTGGTGATGAAGGTGGTTCTGGGGTGGAACCTGAACTTCAGCATCTGGGTGTCATCGATCACGGTAGCTCTGTACGTAGGGCTGGGCGGGCTGCGGTCGGCGATTTATAACGAGGTCCTGCAATTCCTGTTGATCTGGCTGGGCGCGCTGCTGGTGCCAATTCTGGGACTGATCGAAGCAGGCGGATGGACCAATCTGAAGCACCAGATCGGCGAGCGGATGGGCTCGAATTATGTCCACCTGTGGGGCACGACGGCGCACTTCAACCAGAATCCGATGGGTATTCACTGGACAGGCTTGGTCTTCGGCCTCGCCCTAGTGATCAGTTGCGGATACTGGACCACGGACTTCCTGGTCGTGCAACGCGTGCTTGCTGCAAACAATCTGCGCTCGGCGAGGTTGGCTCCGATTATCGGCGCGGCATTCAAGATGGCGGTGCCGTTTATCGTGATCCTGCCCGGGTTGCTTGCGCTGTCAGTACTTCCCTATCACCTGGTGGGTGAGACGCAGGCGGTTGCGACGGGCCAGCACAGCTACAACGAGGTTCTGCCGCTGATGCTGGTGCGCTACTGCGGGCCGGGTCTGCTAGGGCTGGGCGTGACGGCGCTGATCGCCGGATTCATGTCGGGTATGGCCGGCAATGTGAGCGCCTTCTCTACGGTGTGGACCTATGACATCTATGGCGCGTTCCTGAACAAGAAGGCCACCGATTCGCACTACGTGGCTATGGGGCGGTGGTGCACATTTGTTGGCGTGCTGATCTCGGTGGGCACCGCGTACCTGGTGCAGCACGCGGCAAGCATTATGGATTACGTGCAGGGGCTGTTCAGTTTCTTTATTGCGCCGCTGTTCGGGACGGTGATCCTGGGCATGATGTGGAAGCGGACCACGAAGGCCGGAGGCTTCTGGGGACTGCTGGCAGGCACGTGCACCGCGATCGGGCTGTTTGTGTGGGTTCACCTCGATCCCTCGGCTCTGCGCTACGTGGCGCTCTCGCCCGATGCAAAGGCGCTGGCAGAGGATATGTATCGCGCACTGTGGTCGTGGCTGGTGTGCGTAATTGTAACCGTCGTGGTGAGCTATGCCACGGAGCCGAAACCGCTGTCGGAGTTAGAGGGCCTGGTGTACGGCGTGGTTCCGCTGCCGGTGGAGCACGATGACCACTGGTATCAGAAGCCGATTGTGTGGGCGGGCGTAATCGCGGTACTGTTTGTGATTCTCAACATAATTTTCTGGTAGGTGGAGGCAGCGGTGCGCGAAGAGATTTCGATCTGGTTTTTTGGTGGCGTGCTGTTCCTGATTTATGGCGTGATTGTTTTCAGTGAGGGTTTGTGGGAACTGGGCCACCCGCTGGTGAACCCGCCGGTATTGAACAATCTGCACGCCCCGATATGGTGGGGCGCGATGATGGGGATTGCGGGACTGTCATACACGGTGAAGTTCTGGCCAAAGAAACACAAGAGTTAGGTATCAGCGATTAGATATAGGTTCCCGGCGTTCGGAACAGCATCAACGATCGGCTTTCAGGGGAGATATGAAAAAGCAACTCACATATGGAGTCATTGTCGGCAGCCGCGGATTTTTTCCGCATCACCTTGCAAAAGAGGGACGCGAGGAGATTATCAAGGTTCTCGATGCCAACGGATACAAGGCGGTTGTGCTTTCGCCGGAGCAGACGCAGCATGGGGCGGTGCAGACACCCGATGATGCACGCCACTGTGCGGAGCTTTTCAAGAAGCACCGCGAGGAGATCGACGGCATCATCATCACGCTTCCCAATTTCGGCGAGGAGCGGACGATCGTCGACGCGATCCGGCTGTCGGGTCTGAAAGTTCCGGTGCTGGTGCAGGCAACGCCCGACCGCACGGAGACCATGAAGATCTCGCACCGGCGCGACAGTTTCTGCGGCAAGATGTCGGCATGCAACAACCTGATGCAGTACGGCATTCCCTATTCGCTGACGGCGCTGCATACCGTCTCGCCGAGTTCGGAGGCGTTCAAGAAAGACCTGGCGTGGTTCTCGGCGGTATGCCGGGTGGTGAACGGCTTCAGGAATCTGCGGATTGGTGCGATCGGGGCGCGGCCTGCGGCTTTCAATACGGTCCGTTACAGCGAAAAGCAGCTGGAACGGGCTGGTATCTCGGTGGAAACCCTTGATCTTTCGGAGGTGCTCGGACGCATTGCGCGGCTGAAGGACACGGACGATGCGACGCAGGCCAAGCTGGCTGCTATCAAAAAATACGTTCCCACGAGCGGAATTCCGGAAGTTGCGTTGCTCAAGATGTCGAAACTGGGCGCGGTGATCGATGGGTGGATGAAGGAGACTTACTGTACGATCAGCGCAATCCAGTGCTGGACTTCCCTTGAAGAGTATTTCGGCGTAGTGCCTTGCACCATCATGAGCATGATGAGCGAAAACCTCTTCTCGAGTGCATGCGAAGTGGACGTGGTGGGCGTGCTGAGCATGTATGGGCTGGCGCTGGCTTCGGAAACTCCGAGTGCGCTGCTGGATTGGAACAACAACTACGGCGAGGATCCGGACAAGGCGGTGTGCTTTCACTGCTCGAACCTGCCGAAGCATTTCTTTGCCAATGTTGTGATGGACTTCCAGGAAATCATCGCGGGGACGGTGGGCAAGGAGAACACCTTCGGTACGTGCGTAGGCCGGGTGAAGGCTGGTGCGATGAGCTACCTGCGCTTCTCGACTGACGATTACACGGGCAAGATTCGCGGGTATGTTGGCGAGGGCGAGTTCACAAACGATCCGCTGGAGACCTTTGGCGGCGCGGGCGTGGTGAAGATTCCGAGAATGCAGAAGCTGTTGCGGTATATCTGCGAAAAGGGATTCGAGCATCACGTGGCAGCGAATTTCTCTCAGGTGGCGAGCCCGGTGTATGAAGCGGCGACGCGATACCTGGGCTGGCAGATGCACCACCACGAGGAGAATTAGCCGACTGAAACTGTCCGTCGGTTCGAATATTCGAACCGGGCGCGTACGCGCCTTCGGCGCCGAAAGGCTACTGGCGAAAGAGGCCGGTAGCCTTTTGTTGTGAGTCAATGATAAAACGTTTACTGACCTGAATGGCTATCTTTCGATAGTCGGGGAGAACCAGAGTGGCGATTGTTGCGGGAGTGGATTTCGGGACACTGAGCGTGCGTGTGACGCTGCTGGATAGCGAGAGCGGGCGGTTGAGCACGGCGAGCGCGGAGTATCCGCTGAAACGCAAGCGCGAAGACCCGGACTATGCGACGCAATCGCACACCGACCAGATGCACGCGCTGGTAAAGGCCACGCGCAAGGCGGTCGCGGATGCAGGCGTAGCCGGCGATGCAGTCGGCGCTATTGCCCTCGATACGACCGGGTCGAGCGTGATCCCGGTGGGAGCGAATCTTGAGCCTCTGGATGACTACTACCTGTGGTGCGATCACCGCGCGAAGGCTGAGGCTCAGCAGATTACGGAGTTGGCACACAAGGAGAAGCTGGAAGCGATTGAGTGGTGCGGAGGCGTGTATTCGCATGAGTGGGGATTTGCGAAGCTGTTGCACTGGCTGAGACATAATCCCGAGAAGCGCGACCAATTTGTAACTGCGTTTGAGCACTGCGACATGGTGGCCGGGACGCTGGCGGGGATCAGCGATGCGAGCAAGGTGAAACGCAGTGTGTGCGCGATGGGTCACAAGTGGCTGTGGAATCCGAAGTGGGGCGGACTGCCCCCGCAGCAGTTCTTGTCGAAGCTGGACCCGCTGTTCGATGGGATTCGCGAAAAGCTGGCAGGCGAGTATCTGACGTCGGACAAGATTGCCGGGCACTTGTCTCCGCAATGGGCTGAGAAGATGGGCCTGAAGGCAGGCATTCCGATTCCCGTGGGGGCGTTCGACGCGCACTGGGACGCGATTGGCGCCGGATGCCGCGAGGGTGACGTGGTGAACGTGGTGGGCACCTCGACGTGCATCATCGCAATGGAGAAGAAGACGACTCTGGTGCCGGGGGTATGCGGAGTGGTGCCGGGCAGCGTGCATCCGCAATACACGGGGGTTGAGGCGGGACTGTCCGCGACTGGCGATATCTTCGAGGCGATAGCGCGACGGGCGGCGACGAAGGTCTCAGAGCTGTCGAAGGGGCTGGAGCAGTATCGCGCGGGACAGACGGGACTGCTGCGGCTGAGCTGGGATAACGGCGACCGCACGGTGCTGGTGAATTCCGAACTGGGCGGCGTGACGCTGGGATGGAACCTGATTCACACGGCGCAGGATGAGCTGTTTGCAGCGATCGAAGGAACGGCGTTTCACACACGGATCATTCTGGAGCGCATGGCGGAGTTTGGAGTGCCGGTGGAGCGTGTGATCAATGCCGGCGGGATTCCGCAGAACAACAAGGTGCTGAACCAGGTGTACGCGAATGTGCTGGGGAAGCCGGTGCTGGTTCCGGCGGGGATTCCGACCAGCCTGGGTTCGGGGATTTTCGCGCTGCTGGCGGCCGGAGCGTTTCCGACGATTGAGGCTGCGCAGGATGCGATGTGTCTGAAGTATGCGACGTATGTTCCGGACCCCACGGCGGTAGCGGTGTACGACCGGCTGTTTGGGCTTTATCGCAACGTTTATTTCGCACTGGGGCGCGAGAATGCGGATGCCGCGCCGCTGGGCAGAGTTCTGCCGGAACTGAAGAGGATTGCGGCGGAAGTGCGCGGGTTGTAAAACTGCCGCTACAGAGTGCCATTGCGGATGCCACCGAGGATCGCATTGCCCTGTGCCTGCGCGTTCATCGGAGTTATGTTGCCGGCGGGCTGATGGCGAATGGCGACATTAAGCTGTTGGACCATAAACAGCTTAAGCGACCCCGGCTTGAAGCTGTGCGCGTCGCCCAGGAAAGTCTGCAAAGAATTGAGACGCGCCGCGTCGTTGCCAGCGGCGTTGATTCCGGTGGTGAGAGTCTGGATGCGGGCCTGGCCGTTGGCCAGGTTGTGGCTGGATCCCAGCAGTCCAAGCTTGGTTTGTCCAGGAGGAAACTGTGCAGCATAGGCAGCGCGAGCCAGGTTCGCGCAATTGACCAACGTGGTCTGAAGATTGCCATTGCTCCAGGTAGCGACCGCATTCATGCCTACTTCGCCCCTCGAATTTGCTCCGAAGGCGCCCCCGCATCCGGTGAGGACGCGGATATTTCCCGCGGGCACGCCTGCATTGAGTATGCCGATCAGACCGTCGGCAGCAGTCTGAATGCCGTTATTCGGATTAGGGGCCATGGATTGCGACGAGCAAAAGACGACGTGAATCTGGCCAGCGGCAACATTGTGAACGTTGCGAGACGGATCGGTGGGCAGTTCGTTAGCTGGAATGAACCCCGTATGGGCGTGATAGAGTACGACATTCTGAACTGCTCCCATAGCATTGGTGTAGATGTAGGTCACTGCCGCGCAGGTGAGGAGATTGCCGATTTGCACGGCTCCATTGGCAGGAACGTCCACGTGGCCGGCGTGGCCATCCTGGGCAGTCGGCATCTGACCGAAGCCGAGGCCGTAAGTGGGAGCCGTCGTCGCCGGCGCGGAAGCGAAGACGACATTCGGACCGCCGGCAGGGTTTTGAATTGATACCTGGGGGTGTGAACGATCTGATTGTAGAGCATGGGGGAACGAGCCTCCGCACAAGAACTATCGGCACACGCCTTGGCATCTTCTCTCAGATTCAGAGCTTAGTGCAAGCCGATAGCCATACGATCAGGATCGCTGTGCACGCCTCAAACACTGCAGCGGGACGCAGACCGACGGCAAACTTCAATTCATGTTCATGCCGGGCATAGCGGAGTGATCCATGTTGTCGTGCCCCTGGTCATCATCCATGGTGGACCAAACCTTCTTCGGGTCGGACTCGTAGGGGTAGACGTGGACCATCCATCCGAATAAGTGCGAACGAAATTCTCCGCCTGCGGCGTCACACGCTTCCTTCGTTGTGATGGAACCACGCAGGCCGAACTTTGCGTCGGCACCGAAGTACGCGGCCTTCTCTCCGGCGGGAGCTTTGCAGAAGTTGATGTGCTGATGCCAGCGCGCAATGCTCAGTGGAATACGATTGTTCAACTCGTCTTCGCCGGCGTCGACGCGATCGGTATACATGGCTCCGACAAGTTGGTATCCGCCGTCAGCGGTCTTCTTGTAGAGCAGCGAAGTCGGCTTCGATGGATCGAAGTGGAAGCGGGCCTCGAGTCCGTAGTCGTACCGGGTGAAGTGATATTGGGCCTGAGGGACGTTGGGGAGAAAGATCTCATAGCCGTCGGCGAGGGCCTTACGGTAATCCTGATAAGGCGCCATGGCCGTTTTGGCGGCGGCCGCAACTGCGTCTGCCTTCTGTTGATCGCCGGGCTGCAAAGACCTGAGAGACGTCATGTACATGTGGCCGGACATGTGTCCCATGTCGCCCGCAGAGGCGGTGATTGCGGCCGGAGTCGAATTTTCCCGCTGCTGCGCTCCGAGCGCCAAAGCGGCGGCCGTGGAGATGCCGATGGCGAGAGCAGCGAGCGCGATGGCTCGGGGTCTCGGCGAGGGCTTCCGGATGGTTGAGAGTCGGATCATGGCGTAACCTCGACGCTGCGTGCTCCATTCGATAGACGCAAGATTCGGGCGCGCGCACGCGCACTTGTGTACAGAAATCATCCCAAATCGCGCCTTCAGGTAAATGAACCCGTGGATATTGAATTAGTTTTCGCTTGACAGTGCTAAGTCTACATATGTAGACTTCTGCTCGATGAAGCTGAGAGTGTCGCCGCAGACGCTGAAGGTTCTGGAGGTTTTTCTCGAGGAGCCGCGGGAGTGGAGGTACGGGTACGACATCAGCCGGGTGACCGGGCTGAAGTCAGGCAGCCTATACCCGATCTTGATGCGGCTGGCCGACCGGAGACTGCTGGAGACAGAGTGGGAGACGATTGAGGTGGGCAAACCTCCTCGGCACATGTATCGGCTGACTCCGGACGGCTTGCAACTGGCGCGGGGGCAACGGCTAGGCCGGCCGCTTAACACGAGACGCGCGGAGCTGAGCGGGGCGGAGGGGTAATGCCGATACTGCGCAGGCTGGCGGTGAGATGGCTGGAGGCGATTGTTCGCAATGCTCCGCCACCGTGCCGGGAGTGGGCCAGCGCCATGCTACGGGAGCTCGATTTTATCGAGAGCGACTGGGCAGCCCTGCTTTGGGCGATCGGAAGCATGGCGTCGATTTCGAGGCATTGGCTGCGGGTGTGGCGGGTGTGGATGAGGGGTCGAGAGGAGGAACCAACGATGAAGGATACAGCGATAAAGGTGGCGGGTGTGCTGCTCGGAGTTTTGATTGCGGTAGCAGTGATGGCCGCGGGCGCGGTTGCGGTGCATGGAGTGTTATTCCGCTTCTTCCCCGGTCTTGAACACCAGGGCGTGCCGTGGCCGGTATGGGTTATCGCACTTGTGCTGGAGGCGCTGCTGGTCATCGGTACCGTGAAGTTGTGGCAAAAGAGGCGGCCGATGGCGGTTGGGATTTTGCTGGCGGCGGTGGTCTTCGGGACTCACTTCGTGGTGCATATGGCGACCCACTGGAACGGGTGATCAAAGCAGGACCATTTTTCCGGGTCCAGAGGGGGCGCCTCCTCAAGTTCGAAGGCGCCAGTGTAGGGCCCGATCGGAAAATCTTGCGGGCTTAGCAGAGCCTGTCGATAGGGGCGACCAGCGAACTTAGGGACGCTCGGGAGAGTGAGCGTGTACGGCGCTGGGCGGCGTGGCCACGATTACTGAACGATCGGAATCTCAGAGGCGAGCTTTAGATCGACGAGCATGTTCAGGCGCTGGTCGATCTGGAAGAACTTGACCGCCTGCTTTGCGCCGACCGCATCCCGGAACTGAGGGTAGTACGTAGAACGAAGCTTGGTCTTCGCCTCATCGTAATTTAGCCAGCGGTCCATGAGTACCTCGGCCTTCGCGTCATCCATGGTGGCGTATTGGCTGGCGTAGTCCTTGATAATGCTTACCCGCTGGTCTCCGATGACCTGCTGCTGGTGGGAGTAGTCGCGGTAGAGCGGCCAGAACGCTTTTGCCTGCGCGTCAGTGAACTGCATGCTATGCGCGATGATGTCGTTCTTCTGAGCCTGAATATCCGACCGTAACAAGGCGATGTCAGTGTCCAGGTCGCCCTGGGCGGTTCCGGAGGTTTGAGCGATCGCGCCTGAGGTTGTGAGAGCGATTGCCAGGATAGCCAGAACTCTTATCGATTGCATGATTTTCTTCCTCTTTCTGCTGCAGCGTGGGTGTGCATGATGCGTAGATAACACTTCGCCGATGACTTTACTCGCGATCCACGTACTGCGCAATTTCCTTTGTTGACAGGGGAAAGAGGATTCGAAATGTGATACGCGGCGACGTAAAGAATCCATAAGATTATGGGTTCTTTATGAATACTTTCGCCTACCTATATGGTTGGCACGGTCTCCTGAGTAGTGACGGGGGATACCCCGCGGAGGTCATCCGTGGTCACTTCATATAAGACCCAAAATATTCATTCAGATATTGCTGCTCATACTGTCTTCCTCTTACATCTTGAAAGCATGTTGCTGCTGGCGGAAGAAAAAAGGAGCCAACATCCTTCGCTAACAGATACGCAACAAAAGAAACGCGGCTTTTACAGCAGGCGCCTGCGGCGGACGGCGGTGCTCCTTGCTGCGCTGCTTGCCGCGAGCGCTTGCTGTGCGCGCGCACAATCCACGATGGGGAGCATTCTGGGAACGGTACAGGATGCCTCTGGCGCGGTGATTCCCGGTGCGACGGTGACGGTTCATTCTCTGGATCAAGATCTGACTCGCAACGCTACCACGAGCGATGCCGGGGAGTTTTTAGTCGAGAACCTGAAGGCTGGGCACTACTCGATCAGCGTGGAACATGATGGCTTTTCCAAGGCGGTGGTGCCGGATGCGCAGCTGGATGCGCGGCAGGCATTGCGCATTCCGGTGACGCTAACGGTGGCGGTGGAGTCGACCCAGGTGGTTGTCACGGCTACGGGATATCAGATCAATACTGAAGATGCGACGCTTAGCAATTCGAAGGACAACCTGCAGATTACGCAACTTCCGCTGAACGATCGCGCAACGACCACGAGTCCCCTGGGATCGCTGGAGGTGTCGTCGAACGTGCAGCAGGACAGCTCGGGCAATATTGCACTGGGCGGAGCGAGCGCGTCGATGGTGAACTTTTCCGTCGATGGCATTTCGACGAGCAACGTAAGGCAGAACGGTGCGCTGCAGGATGCCTATCCTTCGCTGGAAGGCATCGCCGCAGTGAAGGTAACTTCATTCAACAACAGCGCTGAGTTTTCGCAGGTGGGCGATGTAACCTTCACCACCAAGGGAGGAACGGACAAGTTTCACGGCAGCCTCTTTGAATATCTGCAGAACGATGCGCTTGATGCCGATCCGTATGGGTTTTCAGGCAAGGCGCCGAAGCACTTCAATACTTTCGGCGGATCGCTGGGCGGCCCGGTGCTGATTCCGCATCTTCTCGACCGGCGCGGCAAAACGTTCTTCTTTGCGGACTACGAGGCGAACCGGCGGTCAACGGCGCTGGCGGAACAGTTCCTGGTGCCGACGCAGGCAGAGCGTAACGGCGACCTGTCGGCGATTGACGGGCCGGTAATCGGGCCGGGCAGCATCAATCCTACGGCGACAGCGTTGTTGGCTTATTATCCGCTGCCGAATGTGGCCGGTCAGCAGAACTTTAACTACGAGAACTTTCAGCAGACGCCGGCGCGGACGGATGGGGCGGACGTACGGATTGATGAGACGATTTCTCAGAAGCAGACAGCCTATGCGCGATTCAGCCGCAAGAACATTACCGAGGACTATGCGAATCCGTTTTTGCCGAACGATTCGGACAGCGTGCACAACCGCAGCTTGCTGGTGTCCCACACATACACCTTCAGCCCGCGGCTGCTGAACGAGTTCCGGTTTGGATTTACAAACGTAATTACGAATGTGGGCTTCCCGATTGAAGGAGCTGACGCGCTTTCACAGCTGGACCTGACCGGCGTCAACATCAGCCAGCATCCGACGACGCACGCGTTTCCTACGTTCAACTTCAGCGCGGGTACCGGATTTACTCCGATCGGCAGGGACAAGACGGGTGTTACACAGTCGAAGACTTTGCAGTTTACGGACAACGTAAGCTACAGCCTTGGCAAGCACGCCTTGAAGGCCGGGCTGGATGCGCGGCGGGTGAGGTATGCGGATATCGAGACGTTCCTGCCTTCTGACGACTTCGGTCTCTTCACGTTTCAGTCGACGTTCACGGGCAATGCATTCGGAGATTTTCTTGAGGGTGCGCCGACTACGCTGTTCTTTGCGGTGTCGAGCCCGGATGTGGCGGGAACAGCGTGGCAGTATGCGGTGTTTGCACAGGATACTTATCAGGTCACGAGCCGGCTGACGCTGAGCTACGGGCTGCGGTGGCAGATTCTGCCGGGATTCCACGAGGATGGCGGTAACCTGGCGAACTTCGATCAGCGGAACAACGCGATTGTCGTGCCGGATGAACTGGCGTCGTATTTATCTCAGCAGAATATCGAGTCGTCGAACCTGGCATTCCGGCAGTCATTCAACTCGTGCGATCTGAATTACACGGCTCTTCCCTGCACCAGGTATCTGACGGCGAGCCAGGATCATCTGCCTCAGTCGCTGCGGAATACCTACAAGGGCAACTTCCAGCCGAGGGTTTCGCTTGCGTGGCGGCCGTTCAACGACACGAAGACGGTAGTGCGCGCCGGATTTGGCATCTTCACGATTACGAATCTCGGACCTCTGTCGTTCAATAACAGCGGCAATCCGACGTCGGCCTTGCACACCTATACGAACACGACGACTGCGGCAGGGACGCCGCTGATCCAGTTCCCTAATACTGCTCCTCCGAGTACTAAGGTGCAGTATGGCGGGGGCGGACTGGATCAGGGTGTGGATCCGAACTATCGCGATCCTCAGGCGAACCAGTGGAACCTTACGGTGGAACGGCAGGTCACTAACAACGATAGCGTTCGGGCAAGCTATGTGGGCATGCACACCTACCGGCTGAGCATTACGGAAGACCTGAACCAGATTCCGGCAAGCACGACTCCTTATCAGACGACGGCGGCAAGCCCGTTTGTCGATCCGCGGGCGCCGTATCAGAACTGGTTTACTCTCTGGAGCACCTTCAATGCGGGCAAGGCGAACTACGACGCGCTGGAACTGGAGTGGAGCCACAAGAACTCGCATGGCTTGTATTTCGACGCGAGCTACACTCTGGCGAAGAATCTGGCCGATAACCAGGGCGATACTCCGACGGCGTTCGCAGGAGAGGTGAACTACGGTATTCCGATCGCCGATCGCTTTAACGTCAACAGCGACTACGGCAATGTGGAGGGTACGCGGCGGCAGCGCTTCCTGCTTACTGGCGTGTATCAGCTTCCGGTTGGAGAGGGTCGCGCGTTCCTTAACGACGGCGGATGGAAAAATGCGTTTCTGGGCGGATGGGAGTTGAACACTGTGACACTGCTGCAGACGGGCCCATGGCAGACGCCGAGCATCAGCACGTCCTATGACCAATCGAATACGAACGTGGTGAACCGTGGAGCGTCTCTTCGTCCGGATCAGGTGTCGAACAATCTGCACGAAGGTCAATCGCGGGCGCGGTACTTCAATCCGGCGGCGTTTTCACCTACGCCGGCGGGCGCAGGCCGGTTTGGCAATGCCGGTGTGGGCATCCTCGAAGGACCGGGGACGGAAGCTGTGAGCATGGGATTAGCCAAGGCCTTCAAGGTGACGGAGGGAGTGCATGTGCGGTTCGAGTCCACGTTTACCAACGTGCTCAACCACACCAACTTCGCTCCGCCGGCAACGCAGATCGACAACACGACGACGTTCGGGGTTCTGAGCGCTCCGCAGACTGCGGAGAATGCCGGGAACCGGACGGGGCAGCTCGCGTTAAGGGTGGATTTCTGATTTAAGGCAACGTTCAGGAACCACGTCCCGGCCCCGGGGCGTGGTACACCTGGCGATCAGTGTTCAAAAGCCCACATCCGGTCTCGGATGTGGGCTTTCCTTTGTCCCGACTTTATTTCGTGACCTTTTCGTGCAGGCCCGGACCCAGGGCGAGTTCGATGAGAGTCCTCTGCTCCATATCATGCGCCTTGGCTGAGCCGGTTGCGGGACTCGCGGCGGCAGAGCGCTTGATGCTGAGCACATGCCGATCGCTGGCCAGACGGCGCAGACGCGGCAGCGCGTACGAGAGCGCGCCCATGTTCTCCGGCTCTTCCTGGACCCAGATGACTTCGTGGGCTTCGGGATGAGCATCGATGGCGGCGGCAAGCTCGGCTTCCGGCCAGGGATAGAGCTGCTCCAGAAAGATGACGCCAGTGGTGCCGTCACCGCGCTTCTGGCGCTCGACACGCAGCTCGTGGCCGATCTTGCCGGTGCAGATAAGCAGGCGCTTTGCGTTGGCGATGCCGGTTTCGGGCAGAACGTTCTGGAAATGCGGTCGCGTGAAGTCCTCGATGGGAGAAACGGCGTCGGGATGACGCAGCATGCTCTTGGGTGTGAACACGATGAGCGGCTTGCGCCATTTGCGCAGGGCCTGGCGGCGCAGCAGGTGGAAATACTGCCCGGCAGTAGAAGGCTGGCAGACCTGAATGTTGTCGTGCGCAGCGAGCTGGAGATAGCGCTCGATGCGCGCGCTGGAGTGCTCGGGGCCCTGGCCCTCGTAGCCGTGGGGCAGCAGGAGGACAATGCCGGTCAGCAGGCCCCACTTGTCTTCGCCTGCGGAGATGAACTGGTCGATAACGATCTGCGCGCCGTTGGCGAAGTCGCCGAACTGCGCCTCCCACAGGACGAGCGTTTCGGGATAGTCGCGGCTGTATCCGTATTCGAAGCCAAGGACGCCGGCTTCGGAGAGTACCGAGTTGTAGATGTTAAACGGGGCCTGGTCCGGTGAGAGATGGGACAGCGGAATCCAGGGCTGCTCGTTCTCGATGTCGATGAGAACGGAGTGGCGCTGGTTGAAGGTGCCGCGCTGACTGTCCTGCCCGCTGAAGCGGATGGGCGTACCGGCGATAGCGAGCGATCCGAAGGCAACGGCCTCGGCCATGCCGTAATCAAAGGGGCGCTTGCCTTGGCCCATCTCCGCGCGCTGTTCCAGTAATTTTTTGATCTTAGGATGAACGTGAAAGTCGTCCGGATAGGACGCGAGGCCATAGGAGATGGTCTGAACCTGGTCGCGGGTGAGGCCGGTTTCGACTTCGTACTCGGGCTTCCAAGGTCCGCCTTTGAAAGACGACCAGTACTCGGGAAGACGCGCAAGATGCGGCATCTTCTGCATGGCGGTGGCAGCCTTTTGCGCTTCGGTGAATTCAGACTGGAGCTCGCGCACGCGACCGGAGATATCGACGCCGAGTTGCTTCGCGTAGAGCTCGGAGAGCGGCGGATGGCTCTTGATGCGGCTGTAGCGGAGTGGTTGCGTGATGGTGGGATCGTCGACTTCGGAGTGTCCGTGACGCCGATAGCCGATGAGGTCGATGACCACGTCGCTGTGGAAGGCGTTGCGGTATTCCGCAGCGAGCGCGGCGACACGCACGACAGCAGCGGGATCCTCGGCGTTGACGTGGAAGATTGGGATGGGCAGCCGGCGGGCGAGATCAGACGAGAAGCGCGAGGAATTGGACTCATCGGGCTCGGCGGTGAAACCGATGAGGTTGTTGACGATGATGTGAATGCTACCGCCAACCGAGAATCCTTCGACTTCGGCAAGATTGAGAGTTTCGGCCCAGATGCCCTGACCGGCGAATGCGGCGTCTCCGTGGATGGTGATAGGGAGGACGCGGTCGATGCCGTCGGCGCCCCAGCGGGTCTGCTTGGCGCGGGCGCGGCCCATGGCGACGGGATCGACGGCCTCGAGATGACTGGGGTTTGAGACGAGGTGCAGGGCAACCCACTCGTCGTTCCGGGCGTGAAAGACGCCAGTCGCTCCCACGTGGTATTTCACGTCGCCGCCGCCGAGAATGCTGCGCGGGTTGACGTCTTCGAATTTGGAGAAGATGTCGGCGGCCGGCTTGCCGAGGGTGTTGACCATGACGCTGAGACGTCCGCGGTGGCTCATGGCCATGACTGAGGTTTGAACGCCGAGTTCGGCAGAGCGGTGGAGCAGCTCGTCCAGGAACGGCAGAAGGGCGGTGACGCCTTCAAGGGAGAAGCGCTTGGTTCCCAGGTAGCGCGACTGGATGACCGACTCGAAAACGTCGGCGCGCGCGAGCAGGTCAAGCACGTGCTGCTGCGCGTCGCTGTCGAGCGAGGGCGGTCCAGACTCGAGGCGCTCCGCGAGCCAGTCGCGGCGGTCAGCGAAGGGGATGTGCATGAACTCGACGCCGATGGTGGAGGCGTAGATGCGGCGCGCATCGTCTGCGTCCGGGCCGGTGAGATCGAGTTCCGGGACGCGCACGGGCGAGAGGTATTGGTCGAGCGGGTCGAGCTGGGCTTGCAAATAGCCCCAGCGGCGGAAGGCGTCGAAAATGGAGACCCGCTCGGGGACCTGTTCGCGCTGTGAGGGTTGCTGCTTTTGGGATCGTTTCTCGGAGGGAGGTGGTGCCAGCCTGGTTGCGCTCATATAAATTCGGATGGCAGCGCATGGCGCGTAGAAAAACGCGCGCTCGATGCGTGATCGAGCGAAGCGCGCTGCATCGCAACCTTTATTTTACAGCTTTGCGCAGGATAGGCGGAAATGCGGCGCTTCGAGGAATGCGATTCCTTACTATTCCGGGAGAAATCCGGAAAGGGAGATAAACGAGGCTAGGCGCCTTCATCCAGGATGTTGGGAACGTCGATGCCGAGTGCGGTCGCGAGATCGTGCTGATGTTCCTGTTCCTGCGAGATGATAGTGCGAATCTGCTCGGCCAAAGCGTAGTGGCCCACACCTTCGGCCTGTTTTACACGTTTGCGATAGGCCTTGATGGTTTCCGTTTCATTGTCGAGATCGAAGCGAAGCATTTCTTCGGCCTTCTCTGAGAGCTTCACTTGCTTTGGCGTCGCATTGGGGATGGCTCCGAGATAGTCAAGTTGGTCGGCAATGATCAATGCGTGCTGCAACTCCTGCGCCGCGTGCAGCTTCAGTTCGGCGGCGATGTTCATCCACTGCGCGCCTTTCAACACATTGCTATAGACGGTGTAGGCAATAATTGCCTGGTATTCACGCGAGAGATCCTCCTGCAATCCTTCAATCAGCGTCTGCAACGCAGGGCTCTTCTTCTTAGCTGCCATAGTCTCCTCCATTGAGTGGGAAATTCCAGTGGTTCGCGGTGAACAGCGGGGATTGAAACACTCTGAGCTTTGATGTCAGTCTGGTGGAAGTGGATGGCCTTCGGCCGAACTTCCCTTCTCTCCGCGCGTGGTTTAGAGAAAGTTTGGGACTATTAGGAGTGTTGCGAGGTGCCGTTTCGGGAGTCTGACGATCAATCGCAGGTAGGCCACTATTTATCGTGCCCGACCATGTCTTTCACATCGTAATCCAGATAGCCCGCAAGCTTAAACTCGCTATCTCTGAAGAGCCGATCATGCAACGCCCGTACGCTGCAGTGTTTCGCATCGCATTGCAGAAGGTCGCCCTGCAACTGCACCCCAAGATGGACCGCGGCAGCCTGATAGCAGGCAACTACAAACTCGCTGCAAAATGCGCCGCCTTGTCCCCAGGCAGGCGCAGAATTGGCGATCTCATTCCCATAAGTCTGCGCCCTGTTTAGCCCGTGCGTTCCCCCCTTATCTGACCGGAAGACGCTGCTGAGGGCCTTACCCTTCGCATAGTTGATCATGCCGCCTTTCGCCCAGTTAGTCGCGGCATCGGCGGCTGACGCGGCAAGGTCCGAATTTGTGCAGGAATAAATCTTGTAGGTGCCGTAGGGCAAGCGGGAGGTTCGCACCTTTCCCGAACCGCTGGCCTCGGCAACGTCGGGCCTGTCCGAATAGCCGTTGCCGATCCATCGAAGGGCATGGACGAGGCTCGTCTGGCCTTTGTTCCTTCGCCAGAATTTTAAGCTGGTCAATCTTTGACCAAAGCGGATTCTCTTGTGCTTCACTGTGGTGTTGTCGGGGGTGTCCTCCAGGAGAAGGACGTCACCGGGACGCAGTTCGGATCGCAGCACAGGTAGAGAGTACTTCGATATCCGTGAAACGACAATAAATTGTTTTAGGCGGCGAATGCGGCTGGCAAGCCGCGAGGCGACGGCGGCCGAACGCCGGATACGGGCTCAGCGGTCCAGATCCTTGTACCTCTCCAGAAGCAACCGTTGAATCACAGCGAAGATCATCGCGGTCGATACGCCGAACATGAGTGCTCCGTCTGCTGCTTCCAGCGGACCCAGCAATTTCCAGGAGGGCGACATAATTATGTCGCCGTAGCCCAAGGTCGTGTAGTTGACCGCTGAGTGGTAGTACGCGGTTGCGAACTCCTGAAATTGCCCACAGACGAGGAAAACGCCTGCCCAAAGGGCGATCTCAAGCAGGTGCGCCGCGAAGGCAAATGACAATACCAAGGCGACAATTGCAACATCGATTAGGAATTTTCTGCCAGCGCGGCCGACTTTTCTCTCATAGCGAAAGAAGTTCACCGCCGACATCAACGCCAGCCCATGGATAAAAATCGTACAGATGACAGCGCCGCAGCCAACGACCAGCGGAATCAAGATCGCGACTGGATGGATTTGGGCCATGGTTCTGCTCTCAAGCATCCTAACCTGCCACGTCTCGCGCTGCGCAAATGACGCCGTGCGGATTTGGCGCCCGGAGCTATAGCCGTTGAGGAGCCTTCAGGCGGCAGGCAACGAGCGCGGCGAGGACAAGGACGAGTCCGGTGACGAGGAGGGCGGCGCGGAAGCTGTGGGTGAGGTCGCTGGCGATGCCCATAATGTATGGTCCGGTGAATCCGCCAACGGCTCCGACGGAGTTGATGAAGGCGATCCCGGCGGCAGCGGCGGTTCCGCGCAGAATGTAGGTGGGAAGGGACCAGAAGGGTCCGAGCCCGCTCCAGACGCCCGCCGTACAGAAGAAGATTGCAGCCAGCGACAGGGCGGGGGTAGCGGGGATGGCGCTGGCGACGAATCCCAGAGCGGCAGCGACGAGGCAGCCGCAGAGGTGCCATTTGCGCTCCCGGGAGCGATCGGAACTGCGGGCGACCAGAAGCATGGCCACGGCAGCGAGCGCATAGGGAATGGTGGTGAGGCCGATGACGCGGAGATCACTGGCGTGGGTAATGCCCTTGATAACGATAGGCAGCCAGAGACTGAGGGCATAGAGTCCGACGGACATGGCGAAATAGATGGAAGAAAGCAGCCAGACAGTGGTGCTTCGGAAGGCATGGGACAGATGTGTGGCGGCGGCGTGGTGTGAGTGCGCATCGACCTCGGTAATGAGCCACTGGCGCTCAGAGGGCGAGAGCCAGGGAGCCTCCTCGGGACGATCGGTGATGACAAAGAAGACGGTGATTCCGAGAAGGATCGAGGGCAGACCTTCGCCGAGGAACAGCCACTTCCACCCGGCAATATGAGCGATGCCATCGAGGCGCAGCAGAAGGGTGGAAAGCGGAGCGCCGATGACTCCCGAGACCGGGGCGGCGGTGATGAAAAGCGCGAAGGCGCGGGCACGCTGCGCAATCGGAAACCAACGGGTGAGGCAGAGGATGATGCCGGGGAAGAATCCGGCTTCAGCTGCTCCGAGGAGGAAGCGAGCTAAATAGAAGGTGGCGGGTGAGTGGATGAGCGCCATGGATGTGGAGAGGAATCCCCACGCGACCATGATGATGGCGATCCAGCGTCGCGGGCCGAGACGCAACAGGACGAGGTTAGCGGGGATTTCGAAGAGGGCGTAGCTAATGAAGAAGAGTCCGGCACCGGCTCCATAGACGGTACCGGAAAATCCCAGGTCGCGGCGCATGGAGAGCGCGGCAAAGCTGAGGTTGACGCGGTCGAGATAGGCACAGACGTAAAGCAGGAAAAGAAAAGGGATGAGCCGCCAGAAGACCCGGCGCATGACCCGCGCTGGGTCGACTTCGGAAAGGCTGGGTGCCACCTGATGAGGTTGCGACATGCTAGGTTCGACACTACCGGAGCAGGCGGACAATGGGAAAGTTATCGATTGCAGGCTCCATCACGTCCGCTTCGCTCCAACCTGGATGGCAAAGGAACTGATCTAGCGGCTTACCTTCAGTAAGACGGCTCCGTAAGCGGGAACCGTGGCTGTATAGGTGTCTCCGGTAGCAGTGACTTCCCTGCCCTGCCACAGGTCGCGGAGCTTAAAGCTCTTGGCGAAACCGATGTCACGCGGGCGGAAACTGATGGACTTCTCCGTTTCCGAACGGTTAAAGAGCGCGACGGCTTGCGCTCCGTTGCTTAGAGGCTTGGACCAGATCTCAGTCGGCCCGACGGCGGAGACGCGATCACCCTGCTTACCGAGGGGATCCTGATCGACAGCGATGACCTCTTTATTAGTCAGCATGGCAAGGGTGGGTGGCGACATCTTGCTGAGGTCGTTGCCGGCGAGCAATGGCGCAGCAAGGATGACCCAGAGCGTCATGTGCATGCGGTACTGGTCTTCGGTCATGCCTCCGTTGCCAACTTCGAGCATGTCGGGGTCGTTCCAATGACCGGGACCGGCGTATTTGGCGAGGCCGGCCTGTGAGAATCCTATTTCAACCATGCGGCTGTAAGTGTCGTTGATGTCTCCGGTGGTGCGCCAAAGGTTGCCACCGACCTCGGTGCCCCATTCCCACACGTTGTTCCAGCCGTATTGGCAGAGGCTGTAAACGATGGGACGCCCGGTGGCGACAAGGGCTTTATGCATCTTCTCGTAGGCGGCCTTTTGCATGGCGAAGGCTTTTTGCGGGTCGCCGCCGGATTCCTTCTTGATGAGCTCACCGAAGCTGCAGAGGTCGTACTTGAGGTAATCCATACCCCACTCAGCGTAGGTCTTCGCGTCCTGCTCTTCGTGCCCGTAGCTACCGGCGTAGCCGGCGCAGGTTTTGGGGCCGGGCGATGAGTAGATGCCGATCTTGAGACCCCTGGAATGAACGTAGTCAGAGAGGGCTTTCATGTCGGGAAACTTGCTGTTGGCGTGGATGACGCCGGAGGCGTCGCGTTCGCCCTGCCAGGTGTCGTCGATGTTGACGTAGATGTAACCGGCGTCGCGCATGCCGCTGGAGACAAGAGCGTCGGCTGCGGCGCGCACATCGGCGTCATTCACCTTTTCGGCAAAGTGGTTCCAGCTGTTCCAGCCCATGGGTGGCGTGGCGGCAATGGTCTGAGCGGAGGCAGGAATGTAAGCGGTTACGAGAATGGCGAGGGCGGTGATAAATCTTTGTCCAGTCATGTTGATTTTCTGAGGGCTCCGAAAGCGAAATTCTGACCGATGCGAAGTGTACATGAAAGAAAAGATCGGCGTGCCATTCGCTGGACGCGATGACCTTCTGTCATTCGAGGATTTGGGATGCGGCGCGGAGACCGGAACGCAGCGCGGCGTGCACGGTTCCCCAGTGTCCAGTGGTATCCGTGTGTTCGCCGGCGAAGTAGAGGGTGTTTTCGACGGGAATTGCGAGATCATCGGAAGCGGTCAACGCTCCTGCGGGCGCATAGCTGTAAGCACCGAGACTGTATGGGTCGGATTGCCAGTCGTGGGTGTGGAAGCTTGTCAGCAGCGCGGGAAGATCGTTGCGCTTGAAGATTGTAGCGAGCGTGGCAAGTGCCTGGTCTTTTAAGGCTCCGCCGCTTGGGAGTGCTGCGCCGATTGGGACGCGAAGAGCACGCGGGCCGGCGACCCAGCCGGTCAACGTTGGAGATACATTCGGTGCAGCGGTCCACCAGGTGGGAGGCATGCTTTCCTGCGCGAAGAGGAAGCTGAGATTCGGCGAAGATGGTTCCCAGAAGCGCTCACGAAAGACTAGCGAAATGCGCACAGCTGTGCCCATGGCGAGTTTGCGAGCCGCGGCGACTGAATCCTGCGGTTCCGGAATAATGCGAAGCGAGCCTGATTGAAGGACGCCCAGAGGCACAGCGACGACAGCGCGTGCGGCGTGGACTTCAGGGATGTCGGGATTGGAAGTCGCAACGCGCACCTCGCCGGAACGCCAACTGATTGAGGCAACCGGCGTGTTCAGGTGTAATAACCCTCCGGCGGCGAGGAAACGATCGCGAACATCGGCAGCCAGGCGGTCGTAGCCCTCGATGATCCGGAATGAGCAGTCGCCCTCTATTTCGTGTTCCGCTTGTTGTTGTCTGCGAAGAGCGGCCGTACCGATGCGATTGGCGTCAGCGGCGTTAAACCCTTCGACATATGCCTTAGCCCGCATGGCGATATGTTCGGGAAGGTGCTTTTGCGCCAGAAATTCAGAGAAGGTCATATCGGGCGAAGCAGGCAGGTCTTCGAGCAGATCGAAAGCTTCACCGAAAAATGCGCAGTCGCCAAGCTTGCCGTTTTCAAAACAGATGAAATCTCCCGTGCGCTCGTAGACAGTGAGTCCGGCTTCACGGATCAGGTCGAGGAGTTCGGGCGGCCGTCCGTGGACGAATTCTGCGCCGAGCTCGATGGGGAGATACGTCGATGAGTCGCGTACGGTCAGGAGGCGGCCTCCGATGCGGTCGCGAGCTTCTAGCAGGATCACGCTTTGGCCGGCAGCGGCGAGGCTGCGCGCGGCGGCGAGTCCGGCAATTCCGGCTCCAATGACGACGACGTCGTGGCGAGTCTCGTGCATGAATTTAAATGATGTCACAGATGAAAAGAAGGGCCGGAGTAGGTCCGGCCCTATCGGGAGGTTTGATGCAATCTGGTCAGAAACTGGAATCTGGCCAGGAATTCGACTTAGAAGCTGAAGCGCCCCTGGAACGTAATGATTCTCGATCCGAGTGCACCTCCGGCCTGGCCCAGTCCGGGGTTTGCAATGTTAGTCGAAATCGTACTGGGGTTAATGTTGAGTGTATTAAAGATATTCAGGAAGTTGGCCTGGATTTCGATTTTCGCGCCTTCGCCAACACCCGGAATTCTGGGCAGGCCGAATGCTTTGGCGAGGTTCATATCCACGTCACGGTAGTTCGGGCCCGGCATCGAGTTGCGGCCGATTCCCGGCGGAGGGATGAAAGCGGTTGCGAATTGTCCAGGATTATCGGCGATGGCATTCGAGTAATTCGGAACCGAGAAGTAATTGTTGAAGAACTGGTCGTTGTTGGTCCCGGTGTTTGCCGTGCCCGGGTTAGTAAAGTTGCTTCCCGTCTTGAACGCATTATTGCTTGAGTTGTGGCCGCCGGTCCCGTTGTAAGAGGGACGCAAACTCGAGAACCCGTAATTGCAAAGGTTGCAATAGATCTGGTGTGGTGCGATATAGAACGGAGTCCACCCAAAGCCAGTGTGGTACGTAAAGATGCCACTGATCGTCCACCCGCCGGCGACCTTCTCTTTCCAGTCATTGCCGTGGAAGACAACCGGCTGCCAAATGCCGAACAGCTTGAAGGTATCTCTGATGTCGTAGTCCGACTGTCCGTAGGCGAACTGGGTGTTGAAAATATAGGGCGAGCGGAAGTACGGGCCGGAGTTCGTATCGAAGCTATGAGCCCAGGTGTACTGCCCTTCCACAGAGAAGCCCTGCAAAAACTGATGCTTCAGGTCGGCGATCATCATGTTGTTGTTTGACTTGCCCTGATTGCCGGCAGTATTGACGCTATTGATCAGAGGATTTAGCGGCGCACCGAATGTGAAGCCGTATCCGTTTGCGTCATAGTTGAACAAGAGGTGCTTGCCGGAGCTGCCCAGATAGGTGAGGGTCCCCACCCATCCGTGCGATAGATCCATTTCTGTTTCAAGAGACCAGTGGTGCACATATTGTGTGGGCAGATTGTTAGTCAGTGCATTCAGATTCGCGGCGCCTACCGTATTAGGCAGTCCGGCAGAGTTGAATGTGGTAATCGTGCTCGGGTTCGGCGGATACCCATTGATATTCGTTGGGCTTGAGGAAGTCGCGTAGAGAATATTCGGATTGATGTTTGCCGGACTGGTGCTGGTTCCGGGAACAGACGAAGTTCCCGGCGGGTTGAAGTCGTTGGCGTTCGCGTTGGCAATCTGCTCCTGGTTGTAGTTCAAACCATAACCACCGCGAATGACGATCTTTCCGTTGTAATAGTTCGGAGCCCAATTGAAACCGACTTGTGGTCCGAAATTGAGCTTCTGCGCGTTCCATGCGTTGATTCCGGGTTTGATCGTGATGCCGGTGAGATAGCTAGAGCCGCTGCCGAAGCGGAGAACGCCCATATTGTTGTCCTTATCGGAAAGCGGTCCGAAATAGGAGTAGCGAAGACCGGCGGTCAGCGTCAGGTTAGGGCGAGCCTTCCAGTTATCTTGAAAGAAGAAGCCCCAGATATTCTGACGGTTATCGTTGCGGAACCCGCCGGGAAAACCGGTGGTTGCCTGGAACGGGCCGCCCTCGGCTTCCGGAGCATCATTCAGGAAGTCCCAGATGTTATAGAAGGTGAAGTTCGGTGCGCCGATCGGGTCGTTCAGATAGTAGAGCCGGGTAAGTTCACCCCCAAACTTCCAGGTCTGCGCGCCATGAATCATGGTCGCGACATCCTTGTAGCCATAAGTCCATTGGTTCAGATGCGCAGGCGCCGGCACGCCGAGCGATCCGAGGGAGATGTTGCCAAAGTTGAGCCCGTTACTGGCATACCAAAGGGTCTGGGGTAGTCCGAATGGAGCCTGAGCATTGCTATCCAATTCGTTATAGCGCCACCCGGCGGCGTTGGCGCGGGCTTCGTTCAGGAAGTTTGCGGAAAAAATGTGATTCCAGATGCCCGAGAAGGCGTCGTTGACCTGCTCATGGTGAAAGAGTTGGTAACCCAAAGCTCCGTTCAAATTGGTCTTGCTGGCGGGAACCCAATAGATGACAAAAGCGGCATGATCCTTGCTGCCAATCTGGCCATCCATGCGCCCGTTGAATTGCTGAAAGTCCGAAGTGGTAGGGTTGCTGACTGTATACAGGGCAATATCGGGGACATTCGAAAGGCCGCTGCCGACACCTGGATTGGCGGGACTTATCCAGGTGAGGTCCTGCGTCCCTAGAGGTGTGGTCAGCGGCGAACCGAGATTCAGGCCTTGTCCGGCAATGGTCCTGCAGTTTACGCCTTCAGTGAGTCCGTAGGCGTTGCAGGTTGTGGAGCCGACCACGGTGCCGTTGACGGCCGATCCCGGAAAGCCGAGAAATGTGGAAGCAATGCTGCCCGAGGGCGCAAGTCCGTTAAATTGGGAGGTTGGATACCACTCGGTGCCGGTTGCCCCGATAGTCTGCGCTTGCTTCTCGTACGCGAAGAAAGCGAATATCTTGTTCTTCCAGATTGGCCCCCCGATGCTGCCACCCCACTGGTTGTATCGATCCTCATCGCGGAGAAGACCACGTTCCGCAGGAGTCTTCTTTGACCCGTCTGCATTAAATGCCTCTGCGGACCCCGGACCATTCCAACGCTGATACGCATTCAGACCGGGGCGAGTGATCTGGTAGAAGAAGCTACCATGCAGATTGTTCGTTCCGCTCTTAGTGATCATTTCGACTACGGCACCCGCGAAGCGGCCATTCTCCGCGTCGTAGGCGTTCGAAACAATCTTGAGATCGCCGATCGACTCCGGACTTGGAGTAATGACCGTAGCTCCGCCCCAGACAGCACTATCCGTGCTGATACCGTCGATGGTGTAACCGTTATTCTCGTACTGGCCGCCGTTCACATTGGCTGAAGGGCCGTTTTCAGTGGCGAAGATACTGCTGGAGTGTCCGAGGTTGCCACCCCCGCCCGATGAAGCTCCGGTCTGAGTACCTGGAGCCTGAAATCCGCCGCCTCCAGCTGCCTGCGCGCCGTCGGAGAGAGCTCCGGGCGCCAGGCGAATGAGACTGGTGGGGTCGCGTTCATAAATAGGCATGTGTTCGATCTGGTTGCCAGAGATGGACGTTTGAGTATTCGCGGTCTCGGTGTCGAGAGCCGGTATCTGGGAGGCATTGACGGTGACAGTTTCAGTGGAGCCGCCAGGTAGCATCTGCAGGTTTATTGAGTTGGCCTGCTCTGGAATCAATTGCAAATCGGTAAGGACTTTCTTTTGGAACCCGTCTTTCGACGCAGTCAAGTCGAAATGATCGGGCGGCAGTGCGTTGAAATTGTAGACGCCGCTGTCGCTGCTGGTGCTTGTAGAGATTTGGTTAGTCTGGAGATTCTTGAGCGTGAGGGTCGCCCCGGGAATTACTGCCCCGCTTGGATCGGTGACCGTGCCTTGGATTGAGGTGCGAAATTGCGCAAACGCAGTTGTATTCAGGCTCAGGAAGATAATTGCCGTCGCGCAGATCGCGAGAAGGCTTGCGGGGTATTTCTTCATACGGCCTCCAAAAGGTATCGCTTCGTTACTGGCTGACCGAAGTCTCACCGGTTCCTCAGGATTGGGAGATGAGCTGAGGGCTTGCTGTCTGCGCGAATTGCAGAAGCAGGAAAGATGCGACGGCCAGACCGATCATTGCGCCCGGCCGAAATCGGCTGAACATGTTGCCTCCCGGGTCATAGATGTTTTTTTGCAACCAATTGTTGTACTACGTCCGTCTGCTCTGATGCATCTCAGGGCATCTACGGAGTGAACTTTTCGAATGCGCGCGTCGAAAGGTGCCTGGTTAAGCAACGGGCATCTTAGGACCGGATAGACCGATAGATGGAGAGCGGAGCCGAACCAAAAGCGTGAAGCTCCGGCGATGCTACAATCGATAGAGCGCGAAGCTTCTGCCGCTACATCTCATTCAGAAGATGAGACTTCAGCAGACGGAGAGGTGGCAGAGCCCGGTTGAATGCACCTGACTCGAAATTCACGCGCCTTATCCCCGCATCTCTATTAAAAATCAATCACTTACAAGCGATTTTGAGCTTAATTACCTCTTAGCACACGCATTGAAAACGTTACGTTTAGATACGAGCGTTCTCGAACGTTTGGCACAAAATTAGCACAATCATTTCTTGATGAGGCCCGCGGCCTTCGCGGCCTTGCGCAACTGGACCCAGATCGTGTTTCTTGGTTGCGAAGCTCGGCAGAATTAATTTCGGGATGAACCGAAAGTTCCGTATTGCCGACAAACCAGAAATAAAGCAACCGAAGGGCGTTCTCGGGACCTATCCGCCAGTCTCCCCTAGAAACGCACGTTACACCGATTGAGTCACCAAATCGTGCAACGCAATGGAGAGGAATTCGGAGAGCAGCTTTAATCGATGCCTTGCGGAAGAGCCGGAAGAGCCGGGCTTTCTTTACCAACTCTACTTCCCTCTTTCGTGGAAAGAGGTCCATCAATTCAGCGCTCACGACAGTACGATCACATCACCCGCGTTCTGGCCCGATGATAAGGAGACTTACCTGCGTCCCGCGGAAGATTCTTTTCTGTCGATACCACAGTCTGGAACGGTTATCGGGTCAGGCAGCGGCTCTCCGCCGAACCCGCCAAACGAGATAAGGCAGAACCGCAAGCGAAACAATCGCGAGCGCGTAGACCATCGTGCCCCAAATGTCCGGTCCCAAGCCGAGGCCCAGGCTCACGTGCGCAGTTCCGCCCGGAACCAATCGGGTCGCGTGAACTCGAACTGTGCAACCGATGAATGCGACCAGAGCCAACCCGGCAAAAGGCCAAATCGCTTTCAATCTTTGCCGGGCTGCGATCATCACGAGCGCCCACCCTACAAACAGCGGCGCTCCAAAATAGATCATTCTGCCGGTCTGAAAGTAGATATTCTCGATCGCGTAGGTTGGGCCGCCGATGCGGACCCCGAAAGGCGTAATGGCATCCGGCAGAAACATCTTCCATCCCGACCACAAAATGAATAAGGCAAGGTAGTAAGCTCCGGCCAGAACCAGTGGCGGAGCAATCCCGAACGTTGCCCACGGCGCTCGGACACTCCACGACTGAAAGTTCTGCTGCCCGATCATCGCCTTCGCAAGCTCATCCATCCCGCCCAGCCGAACCAGCGCCGCCGACTCCGCATCCGACCCGCTGCGGCCCGCGTTCATTTCCTCCGCAGTCAGGTCCGCCAGATGATCGGACAGTTCGCGCAAATACCGCCGCACGTGCCGCGGCGCGACTCCGGCCCGCAGCAGGCGCTCACGGAGTTCATTGAATGGCTTCGCCATGTTGCCCTCCCGCCAGCATCTTGTGGATGGCCCCTGCCAGCTTGATCCACGTCTCCGACAGATCAGCCAGCCGACGCGACCCTGTGCGCGTTACCGAATAGTAGACGCGGCTGCGGCCATTCACCACTTTGCGCCGCGATTTGAGCGCTCCTTCGCGTTCCAGCCCATGAAGCACCGGATAGACCACGCCTTCGCCGACTGCGACAACGGCATCGGTACGGCTGCGAATCGCCTGGACGATCTCATAGCCATACATCTCCTCATGCGCGAGCAGCCTCAGGATCAGCAGCTCCGGAACCCCATTCATAAAATTCGGATTGGTCGCGCGCTCCGCCATCGATGACCACGATACCTTTCAGCTCAAGGTATGTCAACCGGTCAGCATAGCGGAGGTGATCTGCGGTTCTACCGTTCTACCCCGGGCTGCCGCGTTGATCCCGGATCACGGGCGACCGGGAAATAATCCAAGTTGCCGAATGACCGGCAATACGGAAGTTACGCGGGGGGCTGGCAAACCCTGCTTGTC